>CETM01005036.1_pt1 | contig 12516 bp, 13 predicted proteins | sample 361451 | NCBI WGS metagenome assembly CETM01 (sample SAMEA2622690, study PRJEB7988) | marine metagenome | isolation source: saline water (ENVO:00002010), including
GAGGATGTTCAGCTTAAAATATTAGCTAAAATTAAGGGTTTGGAAGATGTTAAAATGGTTAGAGCAGGCTACGCTATAGAGTACGATTATATAGACCCAAGAGAGCTAAAAGCGAGTCTAGAAGCCAAAAAAATAGGGTCTCTTTTCTTGGCCGGTCAAATTAACGGTACAACAGGTTATGAAGAAGCTGCAGCCCAAGGATTGATAGCTGGAACAAATGCTGCTCTAAAAGTTAAAAAAGGAGAAGAATTTATTTTAGACAGATCTAGTTCGTATATTGGGGTTATGATAGATGACCTTATTACGAAGGGTGTTTCCGAACCCTACAGGATGTTTACGTCTCGAGCCGAATATCGATTGTCGTTGAGAGCAGATAATGCAGATCAAAGGCTGACACCTATGGGTATAAAAATGAATTTAGTAAAATCGGAAAGAAAAAAATTATTTAATGATAAACAAAAAAAAATAAATAACTTAGAATCGTGCTTACTTAAAAAATCTATGACACCAAACGCAGCTGCTAAGCATTCCATTAAGATCGCAATGGATGGTGTTAAAAGATCTGGGCTAGAAATTTTGGGAATGAAAAATGTACAATTATCTCATCTCAGAAATATTTGGGCTGATATACCCCATTATGGACGACTAATTGATGAACAGGTTGAAATTAACGCCCATTACTCAGGTTATTTGCCCAAACAGGAAAGTGATATTAGAACTTTTAAAAAGGACGAAAGTTTGCATATACCAAGCGGTATTGATTATGACTCTTTCAGCGGACTCTCAAATGAAGTTAAGTCAAAATTGAAGTTAATAAGGCCCAAGACTTTAGGACAGGCATTGAGAATTGACGGAGTCACACCAGCTGCAGCAATAATTCTATTAGGTGCTATTAAAAAGATAAAACACAGGGTTCCAGCCTAGAACACGCATGAAACCTAGTGAATCTATGGTAGAATCTAAGCTATTTTTATCTAAAAATCTTAATTTTAATGATAAAAAACTTAACCTTATAGAATTATTTGTAAAAGAGGTTCTAAATTATAATCAAAAGTATAATTTAATCTCACAGAACTCCGAAAAAGACATTTGGACTAGGCACGTTCTAGATTCTGCTCAACTTGTTAATCATATAGACCATAAAAATTTTAATAGCCTTTCTGATCTAGGCACCGGAGCTGGTTTTCCTGGAATTATACTATCTATTTTCTATAGTGATATTCTCACGTTTCACGTGAAACTTTATGAAAAATCTAAAGTAAAAGTTAAATTTATAAAAGTCATTAAAGAGAAATTAGGATTAAAAAACATTTATATATATGATAATGATTATCAATCTCATATAATAGATACTGACTATGTGATTTGCAGAGCATTTAAAAAACTGTCTGAAATACTGAGGATTTCACGTGAAACTATTAAAAAACCCCATAAACTTATTGTTATGCTTGGAAAGAGTGCACAGGATGAATTAAAAAAAGCTTCAAAGGGTTCAATTTATAAGTATAAGCTAGTACCAAGCATTACCGAGAGTGATTCAAAAATACTTTTAGTGGATGCTATAAAATAAATTGTGGCTGGATCTATAATATCAGTAATAAATCAAAAAGGCGGTGTTGGAAAAACTACGACTGTCATTAACTTAGCAACAGCATTAGCAAAAAAAGGAAAAAAGATCTTGGTAATTGATTTGGATCCACAAGGAAATGCCACAACTGGTTTGGGCAAGTCAAATAATGATGAGGAGAAAAGTATTTACAATGTGCTGATAGGTAAGATAACAGCTCAGAGTGCTATCCAGCAAAGCAGCGTACCTGGCTTGGACCTCATAGGATCGAATGTGAATCTATCTGGGTTGGAAGTTGAAACGGCAAATGATGCAAACAGGGCCTTCTTATTAAAAGAAATTTTAAGCAAGGAAAATGGAATATATTTTAATAATTACGAAAACATATTTATCGACTGTCCACCGTCATTGAGCTTGCTAACCGTCATGTCTTTAGTCTCTGCAGATGAATTATTAATACCCCTTCAAACAGAGTTTTTTGCGCTAGAAGGAATCACACAACTTGTTAAGACGATAGATAGAATAAAGGTAAATCTAAATCCAGGACTTGGGATCAGAGGAGTATTACTAACTATGTTCGATAAGCGGAACAAGCTTTCATCACAAGTTGATGTTGAAGCTAGGAAACATTTTAAAGATAAAGTTTACAAAACTGTTGTACCAAGAAATGTAAGACTATCAGAAGCCCCATCTCATGGGATGCCGTGTCTGATTTATGATAAAAATTGTTCGGGTAGTAAATCTTATATAAATTTAGCGGAAGAGTTTATTAGCCAAAGCAATCCATCTATAGGTAGTGCAGCATGAATGCAGCAAAAAAAGGCCTAGGAAGAGGATTGTCAGCTCTATTTGGTGATATTGATAAGAAATCAGAGTCGAAACAGAGTCATATAAATAAAATTCCAATAGCTGATTTACAGCGGAATAAGTACCAACCAAGATTTTTTTTCGATGACGAAAAACTTAAGGAACTTACTTCATCAATAAAAGAAAACGGAGTTGTCCAGCCGATAGCAGTCCGTCCAAATAAATATGAGCCTGGAAAATATGAAATTATTGCAGGCGAAAGAAGGTGGCTGGCATCGCAAAAAGCAGGCTTAAACGAAGTTCCAGCCATTGTTTTAGACGTTAATGATGAAAAAAGTTTAGAAATAGCAATTGTCGAAAACGTACAAAGACAAGATCTGAATGTTATAGAGGAGGCTAAAGGATACCAAAGATTGATTAAAGAATTTGGTTATGATCACGAAAAAATTGCAAAATTTATGTCTAAGAGTCGTAGCCATGTAAGCAACACATTGAGACTACTTTCGTTGCCTCAAGATGTTATTGGTTTAATTGAAGAAGGCAAAATGACCGCAGGTCAAGCAAGACCTTTAATAGGAATGCCAAATGCCTCTGAAATTGCGGAAAATATAGTCAAAAAGAGGGTTGCGGCTAGGGAAGTAGAAACACTAGTTAAAGAAAAAAAAGGGCGAAAAAGATCCGAAAAAATTGAAGATCCCAATATAGAATTTGTGAAAAATGAAATTGAGAGCAGACTTGGATTAAATATTCAAATAATAAATAAAAAAAATAATTCGGGAAGAATAATAATTAAATACAAATCTCTTGAACAATTTGATTTAATTTCAAAACTTCTTAGAAAGTAACTTTAGTTTACAGTTGAATTTGCTAGTCTAAACAACTTAATCAATAAATCTTTCATGATAATTGAATTGTAATTATTAAATTTAGTTTTTATTTTTATTTCAGTTTCAATAATATATTTCTTGGCCTTTTCTAACTTTCTCAGGTTCCATTTATTAACTTGCCTAATAAATATTGGTTTATCTTTCCAAAAAATTTTAGGTTTTACATTATCAATAGCAACTTCGATTTTTTTATCAAAACTTAGTTGATTTTGTAATTCAAATAACTTTTGAACTCTATTATTTAAAAGGCTCAAGTAAAAATATACATCTTCATTTTGGATAGATATGTTGCTTAAATTTTTATTAAGTTTCACTTTATTTCCATCAAAACATGAATCTCTAAGTTCCTCAAAATCGAGGTTAAAAGCACAATTTATTAAATCTTTTACTTTATTCTGGTTAATTTCTTTTTTAATAAAATAAGATTTAATTTTTTCTATTTCCATACTTAGTGTTTTTCTGTCATTTCCTGAATTTTCAATAAGTAAATTTATTAATTCTTGGTTAAGACCTTTAAATCCACTTAGATTACTTCTAACATATTCTGAAAGCGTTCTAGAATTATCTTGGTAACAGGCAATTGTAGCAACCTTTTTATTTTTTTCAGCAAATGATCTCAAAGACGATTTTTTGTCAAGTACGTTTGCGAAGAGCAAAATTTTAATATTTTCTTTAATATTTTCAGTTATTTCTAAAATTGTATTTTTTAATTTGTCTGATACTCCGCTTATAATAATAATTTTTTTTTGACTAAATAGAGAGTCGTTGTTTATCTCTGAGTTTAATAATTTCTCATTTTTAAAAATTTCTTCTTGATTAAGACGTATAACTTCATGTTCAATGTATTCTTTCTTTAATTCTATTTTAAGATCATCTTTTAAACCTATATTTTCCCCGTAACATAAAATTACTGGATAGCCCTTTAACGATGATATGTTTTTTTCTACTAAATAACTTTTAAGGATCATTTATTTATAAATTAAATTTAGCTGTCTTGAGATTTTATTTGATATGTCTTTAATTGACGTGTCAATTATTTTTTTTTCCCTATTCAAAGAGTCCACATATAGAGAGGATGCTTTATATGTGTTTGATTGAGAATATTTTTTAGAAAGAATTTTATTTGAACTCAAAACAGGAAATACATCCACATCAATATTTATTGTCACTGTGTATTCTAAAACTTCACCTGCAGAGCTTTTACTTGAAATTTCACGTTTTTTTGAGCTTTTAATTTTGAAAACTAATTGATTTTTAGCGTTTTCTATTTTTCCAAATCTATTTATTAAAGATTGTCCTAATTTCTTATCACCTTCAATTTCAAAACTAGAAATGCCAAATTTTTGGTACGTTTCTGTAAGAATAGGCTGATAACCACAACTGAATAGAAAAATAAACCCACAAAGAGAAAACAGAATTTTAATTTTCTTTAAATTATTCATGTTGTGATAAAATTTATTATTTTATTTTTAACAAATATATTTTTAGCAATTTTTTTGTCTTTTAAGTTTTTCTCAATATTTTCAACCTTTTTTGCTTCTTTAATAACTTCTTCTTCGGCAACATCTTTCTTTACTGTAATTAGCCCTCTTTTTTTTCCATTAACCTGAATTACTATAGTTACTTTTTCATCGACTAGAAGAGATTTTTCTATTTTTGGCCATTCAATATTTGGATAGAAATCTTTTCCTTCAAGTTTAGATAAACATTCAGAAGACAAATGAGGGGTAAAAACCATCATAGCTTTCATAATATTGCATTGAGAGGCTAAAAAGTGTTTATTACTAACGTTTTTTTCGAGATTTTCCTCCATAAATCTAATAGTTTCGTAGATAGTTGCAATGGCGACATTTAGCTGAAATTTTTCAATAAGACTTGTAATTTTAAATAGATATTTATTTATTTTTGATAGAAAATTTTTCTCTTCCTCTTTCGAGACTTTTCTTTCTTTTCTTTCAGTAGTCTTGCAATTTAGTGTCCAAACTCTTTGAATAAATTTATGTGCAGCTGATACTCCCTCCTTTGACCATTGAATATCCCTATCAGGCGGACTGTCGGAAAGCATGAACCACCTTATTGCATCTGCTCCGTAAACTTTAATCATAGTTTCTGGGTCTATAACATTTTTTTTAGATTTAGACATGGCTTCTGGAGGACCAACAGTTACATTTGATTTATCAATTTTTTCCATCTCCTCTGGGCTTATCCAGTTACCTTTTTTGTTTTTATAGGTTTCATGACAAACCATTCCTTGTGTGAAAAGTCCTTTGAAAGGTTCTTTAATTTGTACTTTTTTATCACTCAATTTAATTGCTCTCATAAAAAATCTTGAGTACAGCAAATGTAATATTGCGTGCTCAACACCACCAATATATTGATCAACAGGCATCCAATAACTGAATGATTTTTCATCAAATGGTTTATCTTTTAATTTTGGAGAACAGAACCTTATAAAATACCAAGAGGAATCAACAAAAGTATCAAGTGTGTCTGTTTCTCTTAAAGCATTTTCACCAGTTTTCTTATATTTGGTTTTCTTCCATGTAGGATGATTTTCTAGCGGGTTACCTTTCGAATTCAAATCAACATTTGTAGGTAATCTTACAGGAAGTTCACTTTTATCTACTGGAACAACATCTCCATTCTTTAAATGAATCATAGGTATTGGACAACCCCAATATCTTTGTCTTGATATTCCCCAATCCTTCAATCTAAAAGATACTTTTTTATTTCCAATTTGTTTTTTTTCAATTTCTTTGATTATCTTTTCTTTTGCTTGTGCAATGCTCAAATTATTTAGAAATTCTGAATTAATTATTATGCCATCACCTGTAAAAGCTTTTTTTAATTTTAAATTTTCTTTAATTTCATTGGGTTTTACTACAGGTATTACTTCTAAATCATATTTACTTGCAAAATCAAAGTCCCTCTGATCATGTGCAGGGCATCCGAAAATTGCTCCAGTTCCATAATCCATTAAAATAAAATTTGCAACAAAAATTGGAATTGTTTTATTTTTAATGAATGGATGTTTTGCCTGAAGTCCACAATTAAATCCTATTTTTTCTGCATTTGCTATTGCTTCTTCTGTCGTACCAACTTGGGAACATTTTTTTTTAAATTCTATAAAATCTTTTTGTTTTTCTAAGTTTTTAGTAAGGGGGTGATCTACTGAAACTGCTAAAAAAGTGGCGCCAAATATAGTATCTGGCCGAGTAGTAAAAACTTTAATTTTTTCATTTTTTTTATCTATTTCAAAATTTATTTCACAACCTACTGATTTTCCAATCCAATTTTTTTGCATCAGTTTTACTTTTTCAGGCCACTCTTTAAGTGTGTCTAAATCTTCCAACAATTCATTAGAAAATTTTGAAATATTAAAAAACCATTGTGATAATTTTTTTCTTTCTACAACTGCATTTGACCGCCATCCTCTTCCATTTATTACCTGCTCGTTGGCCAAAACTGTTTCATCTATAGGATCCCAATTAACATAAGTTTCTTTTCGAATTACTAAACCTTTATTAAAAAAATCAATAAATAATTCTTGTTGGTGTTTGTAATATTCTTCATCGCAAGTGGAAATTTCTAAATCCCAATCTATTGATAAACCAAGTGACTTTAACTGTCTTTTCATAGTTGCGATATTTTTTTTGGTCCAATCTTTTGGGTCTAAATTATTTTCTCTTGCTGCGTTTTCAGCGGGCATTCCAAAAGAGTCCCATCCCATTGGATGTAAAACATTAAAACCATTCATAATTTTATATCTAGCTAATACGTCTCCTATTGCATAATTTCGGACGTGTCCCATGTGAATTTTTCCTGAAGGATATGGAAACATTTCTAAACAATAAAATTTTTTATTTTTGTCTGTGTTTTTAAAAATAGTTTTTTCTTTCGACCAAAAATTTTGCCATTTTTTGTCAATTTGGTTCACATCCAATTTAATCATATTGTACTTTGGAAGTTATTTTTTCTTTTTCTTTTTGCTTTGAGCATCAAGTGCTGCAGCTTTTCTAATTATATCAGATCTAATAGTTTCTTCGAGTCGCGCCGAGGCTATTTTTTGCACAATACAGTTTGATTGTAATTTACATGACCTTTTGTGAATTATTATTTTTAAACTGTCTGCTCTTATATCGTTAGACAAAAATCTTATAGTAAATTTTAAAGAGTCATTACTCGTATTTGAATCTGTGTACCAGTCTGTGACGATCATACCACCAGAATAATCTACAGTTACTAGAGGCATAAAATCTATTACATCAAATGTTGCTCTCCACAGAGGATTTGATGTGCTAAATTCATAAGAAGTTTTACCGGGTTTTGCGATATCTTTGATAGCAAAACCTCCCCCTCTTTCCACGTTTTGCCTAGCTCTTTTTTGGCCATCCATTTCCATGGTTCTAGCGTCACCTGCTTTCGGCAAACCGTTACACGAATGCAAAATCAGGCAAGATGCTATAAGAGCAAGAGGATACTTAAATAACTTTATTTTCATTTCCATATCGATAATTTTTATAATCCATAGGATCTAAATAAACAGTAAAAAAAACCCCTATATTTATGTGATAAATTTACAACACTCCTATAAAAAAAGGGCTTTCATTAAAAAGTTAAGTGAAAAAATTAGCTGTTTTAGGTAATTTTCATCAGTTTATTTAAATAAACATAAATATGGAGATAAACATGAAAAACGTAGCAAAAGTAGGACTATCAGCATTAGCTGGTGCACTAGCTTTCACTTCTGCGCATGCAGGTGAAATTAGCGTTTCAGGTAGCATGATAGCTTCTTACACAAAAAAAGGTGGTTACAACAATACAGGTAACCCTCTTAACATGAACAAAGAGTTAACGTTTACTGGTTCAGGAGAACTAGATAACGGAACTACTGTTGCGTACAAAATGACTACAGACCAAATGGCATTAAATGACTCAGAACTTGTATTTACAGGTTTACCATTTACTGCTGGTGGTACACTTGCAATGACATCTACTGGAGGTCCATTAGATGCAGTTGACAACGTAACACCAACTGCTTTTGAAGAAGCAGAAGCTGCTGTAGGTTCAATTGATGACGTATCAGGAGTTAACGGAACATATGGTATCAGATATACTTTAGCTGACGTAGTTGGAACTGGCTTAACGCTAGATGCAATGTACGTTCCTAGAGCTGCTACTGGTGATGCTGGAAATGAAAAAAGTACAGCTGCAGACTCTGGAGACAAAGGTAGCGGTTTTGATGTCGTACTAAAAGGACCAGTTCCTTTTGTAGATGGATTAACAGTTACTGCTGGTTACTCTAGAATCGAAGAAACAGGACCATCACTAGGTGACGAAGACATTCACGCTGGTACTTTTGGAGTTAATTATGCAATCGGTGGACTTAAAGTTGGAGTTCAAAGAGGTGTAGAAGTTGACTCAGGGTCAAATACAACAGAAACACAACACGTAAACGATTATATCGGAGTATCGTATGCTGTTTCTGATAATTTAAGCGTATCTTACAATGAAACAGAATCTAGAAGAACTAACCACTCAGGGAGCTCAGCTCACGGTGGTAGTGCTTTAACTACTTCTGAACAAGATATGGACTCTATCAGCTTGTCGTACACGATGGGCGGAATGACTATAGGTATTCTTGATGCGGATGCAGATAATGCTGCATACACTGAAGGAAGAACTCAGTCAGCTCGTGCTGTACAAATGACAATAGCGTTCTAAGTTTAAAAACTTTTTTTAAAAAAAGCCGGTATATATTTACCGGCTTTTTTTTTGCCTGACATCATAGCAACACCGGATATATTTAGACATCTTGTCTGATTAAAATTTTTTTCATTAATACCACCCAACGCTATAAATTTAGACGAAAAGTTACGAGTTAATAAGTTAAATTTGCTTTTGCCTAAAAAACTCCTTTTGTTTTTGTAGTTGGTTTCAAACAATCTTGATAAAAAGATTTGACTACAACCTTGTTTTATTTTTTCATTTATTTCTGAAAAATTGTGCGCACTTCCAACAATATTAATTTTTTTATTTTTTTCTTTTAGATGGCAATAATGTTTTTTATTATATGACGATATATAAAAATTGTTTGTTTTCATTACAAATAAGGCCTTTATATTGTTTGCAACAAAGAAATCTATTTTTCTTTGAGTAAGCTCTTGTTTAAATTTTTTTAGCCCCTCAAGACTCATTTTTTCAGTATTTCTTAAAACCAAAATTGCACCTGTCATTTTCACGTAATCTAGGTTAATCTCATTGAATTTATTGATCAAAAAATATAAGTATTTTTTTTTATTTGTCATGACTGATAAAGCTATAAACAAACTAACTTTAATACAAGACAACATAAACAAACTAAGCATAAATAGCCCTATCAAGCCTCAAATAATTTGTGTTTCTAAAACCTTTGCTTTAGATAAATTAAAACCTCTAATTGACCATGGCCATATGCATTATGGTGAAAATAAAGTTCAAGAAGCGACTACTAAGTGGAAAGATTTGAAACAAAATAATTCAAATTTAAAACTTCATATGGTAGGAAAATTACAATCTAATAAAGCTCAAAAGGCAGTAGAAATTTTTGATTATATTCACTCTTTGGATAATGCCAAATTGGCAGATATTTTGAAAAAAAGAGAGAATGAATTTAATAAAAAACTATCATATTTTATCCAATTAAATATTGGCAATGAAAGTCAAAAATCAGGAATTTCAAAAAATGAAGTTGGTGACTTTTCAAATTATTGCGTCAAAGAATTAAACTTAAATATTATTGGGTTAATGGTTTTACCCCCTAATGACAGTAAAACAGAAAAATATTTTGAAGAAACCAAAAATTTAAATGCTGAATTAGGACTTAAACATTTAAGCATGGGGATGTCAGAAGACTATGAGTTAGCAATTAAATTTAAATCGACATTTTTAAGAATTGGTTCAGGTATTCTTGGGCCGAGAAGTATTAATAAATAATAAAATTAGTTTTTTTTGAAATAAAAGGTAATATTTTTATAAAATCTATTTTTTTAATTCCAATACATCCTTTTGTTGGTTTAAATTTTTTAGTTGCAAGATGGAGAAATATTGCACTGCCTTTTTTTTTAATAACCGGATCCATATTGAAATTTAATACTAAAATAAGGTCATAATAGTTTTTTTTAAGATACAATTTTTCAGCACTCTTATTAAACGGAAACTTAATCAAAGTATTATATCTTTTAGAAGTCGAATCATCACACCAGCCCATATTATGGTTAATAGTTTTTTTTGGAATTTTACATTGAATTTTTCCAAGTCTATCCTTTCTGTAAAGTAAAAATTTAAATTTAAATTTACCTTTGGGTGTTTTCAGATCTCCCTCCTTTTTTTTTGAGGTTAATCCCCTTTTACCTATTGAGCATTTTACTTTATAGTTATAAAAGTAAAGAAACTTATTTTTTAAATATATATGCATAATAATTCTTATTCAGTTAATGTTGCATGTTTAGTCAGTGAAAATTTTACCAATTCCTTAAAAGAAGTAAAATCATTTTTTACTTTTAAATTAAATGTTATAGATAAAGAACAAGAGTCAGCTATAAATAAAAAATATAATGCTATAATTATAGAGTCTGATCTAGAAAAAAATATTTCTTTAGAGGATATTACTATACCTAAAATTTTCATTCAAAAAAAAAACCAAAAAAGAAAAAATAAAAATTCTTTTGAAATAATATTTAGATTTCCACTAAATATTGTACAATTTAACCAAGAGATTATTGATTTATGTAAAAAATATGAATTTAATAAAAATTCCTTAATTAAAGTAAAAGATTACATATTAGATAAAAACGAAAGAGTTCTCAGAAAAGGAAAAGTAAAACTTAAGATTACCGAAAAAGAAATTAATTTTATTGATGTATTGCATTCTTCAAAAAATCCGCTCAATAAGAACTATATTTTAAAAAATATTTGGTCATATTCATCTGACGCTGACACACATACTGTTGAAACTCACATTTATAGACTTAGACAAAAAATTAAAGAAAGTTTTGGAGACATTAGTTTTATAAAAAATTCTGATGATGGTTACTCACTTTGAAAAAAAGAAATGCAATCGCAAAAGATTTGTTCTCACGAAAATATCAAAAAAGGATTGTTAAACCTAAAAAAGGCAAAGGTAGTTATAGTAGAAAAAAACTTAAGAAAGCCTAGCACCAATTTTTTGAATAATTTTCGAAGACATTTTTGTGCCTTTATCTAGGTTTTCTTTTAGAGAAAGATTATTTACATAACCATGTAGAAATCCTGATGCAAAAAGATCTCCCGCACCTGTAAGATCTAAAATTTTTAGATCTTTTTCAATACCAAAATCAACCACTTCATTTTTCCTTATTGCTATACTTCCTTTTTTTCCACGGGTTATAACTATTAATTTTCCAAGATTTTTGCCAAAAGAAATCGCATCATCAAAATTATTACTACTAATTAAAGATAAAATTTCTTGTTCATTACAAAATGTAATATCTAATTTATTTTTTACTAAATCCAAAAATTCAGTTTTATGTCTGTCCACACAAAACTGATCAGACAACGACATTGCAACTTTATTTGAGTTATTAATAGCTTTTTCAAATGCTTTTTTAGGCCCACCCTTATCCCAAAGATATCCTTCCAAAAAAGTTATCTGACTTTTTTTTACGGCATCCAAATCAATATCGCTTTCGTCAATCTTCCCAGCCACACCAAGAAAGGTACACATTGTCCTTTCTGAGTCTGGAGTTATAAGAATTAAACAGGTTCCTGTAGGTAATCTCTCTTTCTTTTTAGAGTAAAAATATTTTACTTGTTCTTTTTTAAGATCTTCCTCATATCTTTTACCAAGATCATCTTGATTAACTTTGCCTATAAAACCAACGTCATTACCGAGCTGTGCAAGACCTACAATAGAATTTGCAACAGATCCTCCTGCAATGGTTTTTTCAATTTTTAAATTAGACAATAATCTCTTAAATTCGCTCTCATCGACTAATTTCATTGTGCTTTTAGTTAGACTATTTTTATTTAAGAAATTTTCATCTACTTTGCATATAACATCTACAATTGCATTCCCGACTCCTAAGATTTTCATTTTAAGCTTTCTTTGTTTTAATAGGTTTTTTTCTATTAGGATAGCAAGTAGTACAGATTTTACAAGTTACTCCGTAACATTCTCTCGCTTTACAGAACTCTCTTCCATAATAAATTATTTGAAGATGAAGTTTATTCCAATAT
>CETM01066730.1_pt1 | contig 12511 bp, 11 predicted proteins | sample 361451 | NCBI WGS metagenome assembly CETM01 (sample SAMEA2622690, study PRJEB7988) | marine metagenome | isolation source: saline water (ENVO:00002010), including
CACTTTTCAAGGGGTATTTACCGATTGCCAACAGAATATGAACTTTTCGGTTGGTGAAGAAAAAAGCGCGCCCGAGAGGAGTCGAACCCCTAACCTCCTGATCCGTAGTCAGGCACTCTATCCAGTTGAGCTACGGGCGCGCGAGGCTGCAAGGGTATAGCCAAAGCAGATACATGGCGCAATCTGTTCTTTGGTGGTTTTCCGCTCTTTTGTATTCATCCGCATTCCGATTGCGAATCACTCGCGTGATGCCCGTAACCGGTCCTAAATAGGCGTTGATGCAGACGACAGCCCGAAAACAGGTGAACCCCAACTGATTCAGGTTAAATTGAATAAAAATTATACTCGGTAGCGCCTCTATTGATCTCCTACAATCGGCTTGTCGACTGAGAATCGTTAAAGTAGTATGTTGTCCGGTTCGGTTGGATTTGCAGATCCCTATGTTTTTTTACAGGTGTTTGCCATTTATTGATAACGGGGCCATAGAACAATGAATAACTGGGGGTAAGGCCTTCATCATGGCCCTTTTGAGAACCCGAACGAATATGAAAAAAAATTGCGTGATCATTCTGGCGATTGGCTCCATGCTGAGTGGTTGTTCCCTTGCGTCTGACGTATTGTGGCCCTCACTAACAGGGAAAGAGCCATCCCGTCATCAAAATGTGCAGAGCAATATACCGCCATCGCTCGCCGAGGCGAATCCGCAACCGACATTGTCACCGCCACCGCCACCCACTTTGGGCAGGACAAATTTCGTCCCGCCGAAAGTGTCTCGGGGGGCGACCACAGGGACCTATGTTGGCCAGAGAGTCACGGAAATTAGAGGTGAATTACGGCGGTTACAATCCCAAATTAACCAACAGAATACACAGCTTCAGGGGATTCGTGTTCTTACCGTTCAGCATGCGCGGAGCTACCACACAACTGTCGGCGCAATTAATTCGCGGCTTCAGGTGGGCACTACGCCCGGCAACCCCGCACTCGTGACGCAATGGAATGTAGCACAAGCAAGCCTCGCTCAGGTAGAGAGCGATATTGCACAGATGAACACACTCGCCAACGGTGTTGCCAGCACATCGACACTGTCGGCCTACCTTCTGGAAACAACCCGCGCAGCATATGGTCTGTCGGGCGCGATCGACGAAGATCACCGTCAGCTTGCCATTCTCGAGGATGAGGTGAACCGAACAGTTGTTCTGATTGATCGACTACTAAATGAGTTAAGTGAAGATATATCGCGCCAGAGTAATTATCTTAGTACTGAGCGGGCCAATCTAACGACGATGGCCCTAGCAATTAAAAATGGCGAGATGCTCGGATCGAGCCTTGGTAATCGCGCGTTTTCCTCTTCCGCACCGGTTACAAGTAACGGTCTTGCGGCCCTTGCTCCCGCAAGCTCTCGGCAGCCTCTGGTGGTAATCCGTTTTGACCGAAAAAACGTTCAATATGAGCAGCCATTATATAATGCTGTAAGTCGCGCGCTGCAGCGGCGGCCGAACGCTATGTTCGATTTAGTTGCTATAGCTCCGAACCAAGGTAACGCTGCGCGGGTAGCCCTTTCCGCTAGTTCTTCAAAGAAAAACGCCGAGACGGTTCTGAGGTCTCTTTCAGATATGGGGCTGCCCCTAGACCGAGTTCGCCTGTCGGCCCTTACCAGTAACACCGCAGCGACCAACGAGGTACATATTTACGTGCGTTAGAGGTCTGATGGCTTGTAATAAAAGAACTATGAATAGCAGGTTTTTTTCCTGACCCTATAGTGGGTTACTTAATGGAGTTTTTTCCGCCCCGCGCCTGCCCCTCGAGGCCGCGCTGTATTTTTTCAAGGTTTGGTCCCTCGGGCGAAATTTCAAACACAGTCTCAATTGAGGTATAGTCGAAATACCCCATTCGGGCGAGGGGACGACACTTCAGGATATCTATCTTCCCTTCTTTGGTAATAAAATCGTCACTGATGTGAACGCCTACCACTTCCCCGACCACTAAATTGACAATATTCTCGACCGAGTTTCCGGGCAAAGTAAGCGTAGCATGGTACCGGCATTCGAGATGCACCGGTGACGCCTCAACCCGCGGGGGAGCGACCATCTTAGAGGAAACCATTGCCAGTCCTGCTAACGCTGCCTCATCCACATCAGGCGGCACCATCTGTGCGGTAGTGTTGATTTTATTGCGTAATTCCCACGTAGCCATATTGCAAACAAATTCTCCGGTGATTAGCGCGTTTCTTGCGCTATCTTTCGGCCCACCGTTATCGAATTTGGATCCCGATGAAAACATGACATATGGTGGATCGTATCCTAGGTTATTGAATTGACTATATGGAGCAAGGTTAACCACGCCATCAGAATCAAGGGTGGTTATCCAGCCGATGGGCCGCGGCACTACGATGGATTTAAAGGGATTATATGGCAGCCCATGATCGTTTTTTGCGGTCTCATAAAACATTCGTATCTCCAATTCGTGTCCTAGAATTAATCAAGTCCCAAGAACACCAAAATAACTGCTAATCGATTTTGTCGACTGCAAGATTATCGATCAATCGTGTTTCACGGAGCCGAGCAGCCACGAACAAACGAAGCCCGGAACGGAAGTTCCCCACCCGCTGTAGCGTCTGACTATCTCGAATCTCGAAATATTCGACTCGATCGAATCCAGCTCGGAGCAATTCATCCCTTCCCCAAACGCATTGCGCCTCCAGGTCGACGCCAGCAGAAAGACGGCCGGCTACTGTTCTCATTGCAGCCGGTAACGCAGGTGCAATACGCCTTTCTGCCACACTGAGTCGGGCATTTCGTGACGAAAGTGCGAGACCATCCCGCTCCCTAACAATAGGGATCCCCACGACCCGGATCGATAAATCGAGATCTCGTACCATCTGTTCCACAACTTTAAGCTGTTGATAATCTTTCTCGCCAAAATAAGCAGCATCCGGACAACAGTGATAAAAAAGCTTGGAAACTACAGTAGTTACACCTTCAAAGTGCCCCGGCCGGATCGTCCCGCATAATCCCTCAGTCAGACCGGCCACGGTTACGGTTATTCCGAATCCCTCCGGATACATTTCCTCAACCCCGGGCGCATAGACGATATCAACACCATTCTGTTGAAATAGACCGAAATCTTGTACTTCGTCTCGTGGATAGGTATCGAAATCCTCGTTTTCCCCAAACTGTGTGGGATTGACGAATAGACTCGCGATTACTATTCCGCAATCTCGCCGCGCCTGTCGCACCAGCGCAAAATGCCCTTCGTGCAATGCACCCATCGTGGGTACTAACCCCACGGACAGGCCTTTTCCTCTTGCACGTTCAACCTCTTTCCTCAGTTCAGCGGCTGTCCTCACAATATTCTGCATCGGCATTAAGCCGTTTTTCCTATCAAAGCCTCTCACGTGGGATGCCGATCAGGTTTTAAGGTGTCTCACCTCGGCGCCGTCGGCCCGTAGTGCGCCAAAGCAATGTTTAGCGTCGGGGAAACGACGGGCACGAACGTCTCCGGCATAGGTCGCTGCGGCTACCGAGACTGCTTTCCCAAGCTCCGCATATCGTTTGACGAATTTCGGAGTAAAGTCGCTGAATAGACCGAGCAGGTCTTCCGTAACGAGGACTTGTCCGTCACACTCAGCGGATGCACCGATACCGATTGTAGGCACTGGAACCACATTCGTAATCTCGCGTGCAACTGGCTCCATGACACCTTCTACCACGATTGAAAACGCCCCAGCATCTGACACTGCACGCGCATCGTCGATTACCTGACGGGCCACCGACGTTTCCTTACCCTGAACCCGAAATCCACCATAGGTATTTACAGATTGGGGCATTAGCCCTATATGGCCCATCACTGGAATGCCTCTTTGGGCTAGGAACTCAATCGAGGATGCTAATGCGAGACCGGCTTCTAGCTTTACCCCGTCAGCGCCAGTTTTCTGCATTAGCTCAGCCGCATTACGATAGGCTTGCTCCGGCGACTCCTGATAGGTCGCAAATGGCATATCAACGATCACGCAGGCGTGCTTCGATCCGCGCACTACGGCTGCGCCATGGTTGATCATCATCTCGAGCGACACGGCAAGAGTTGTCTCTAGTCCATATACGACCATCCCAAGAGAGTCTCCAACGAGAAGACAATCGACATGTTCGTCGAGCAACTGTGCCATCGGCGCAGTGTAGGCGGTCAAAACCGCGATTGGTTCGTTACCCTTGCGCGCCGACAGTTCCGGCGCTGTAATCCGTTTTATCCGGCTTGGGGTACTCATCGTCGCCCTCCGTAGGCTGATTCGGCGAGAGGATGGGCTTTTCTACCTTCTTTTTCGCACCTGCAAAAGGAATTCCACAAATTTCCTACAACTCATTCACTTTATTGAGTAAATTTCTTCAGAAAAGAGACTTTTCCATGCTTCTGATAGGATTGGATGCCGGGTTTCTTGCCTGCAAAACGACACTGATCTTGCTCGGCAATGCTTGACCTCCGCCGTTAACCTGATGGCTTTCGAAGCCTCGCGTTACATTTTGCGTACCGGGAAAGCCCTATTGATGCTGCAATTACTTCCCTAATGGTCCTGAACCTTGTTTAACCTCGGAGCTCTGATATTGGGTGGGGTGTTTAACGTACCTTCGAGAGAACGACAGAAAAATCGAAGGAAAGTATGGGAGCGCCGACCAGCCGCGAGAACGGATCGCTCTTGAAGATTGACGAGATAGTTTATGATATAAAAAAGTTGATGAAGGTTTCATGAGCAAAGCTGCCAAAGGCGCTTGGTGGATGATCGCTGCCGCAGCCGCGTTGACGGCGATGGCGGTTTGTATACGCTATCTGCCAACCTATTCTGTACTATTGATGATCTTCCTGCGAAACGTCATCAACCTATTACTAATGGCGCCATCTCTTTTTCGTCAGGGCAGAAAAGTCTTAAAGACCGAACGCCTCGGTACCCATGCCCTACGTAACGTGTTTCTTTATAGCGGTAACGTTGCGTGGTTCTTCGGAGTGACGCAGATTGGACTAGCGGATGTCGCATCACTTCAGTTTACGTCACCACTTTTTACCGCAATCATCGCGGCAGCCTTCCTTGGCGAACGAGTCGGTGGTCACCGGATGCTTGCCATACTTGTCGGTTTTGCAGGCGCGCTGATCATTATTCGCCCCGGTATCATCCCAGTAAACGTCGGTACATTGTCTATCCTACTAGCAGCATTTCTGTATTCCTGCGCTCACGTCGTTACCAAGCGTCTGTCGGATACAGAGTCTGGCAACACGGTCGTTTTTTATATGAGTGTTACAATACTTATTTACTCGGCCATCCCCGCATTCTTCGTCTGGCAGACCCCAGACTGGACGGACATGCCAGCAATGATCGGACTTGGCATCACCGGGTACGCGACTCATTACTGTATCACTCGATCGCTCGCGGTTGGAGACGCAAGCTTTGTCATCGTATTCGATTTTATGCGTCTTCCATTTTCTATAATTTTGGGTTGGCTTCTCTTCACGGAGGTTATGGATATCTGGACCGGCGCCGGTGCGCTGATTATTTTTGCCGCCGGGTATTACAGTACCGTGAGTGAGGCTAAACTCTCAGGTTAGTTTCTGATTCTCTCCCCCGGCACCTCCGTTAGCTACGGAAAAATGTCATCCGCTAAATCAACCTAGGCGATACCCTTGTAATTTCGAAGCTTGTAGACTACCGCCATGAACGGTATCGAAACGCTCCAAAAGGCAACGATGGAAAATCGCCCGACGATCTCGACTCTCCCCGGACGTCACAAGCGCGTCTATGCGGGTCACCCTTGGATATACTCTAACGAGATCGATATGACCGAGGACCTTAAAGCCCTACCACAAGGCACGATCGTCACCGTTAAGGATGCGTATGAACGGCCGCTCGGGACAGCAATGTTTAACCCACGCCCACTGATCAGCGCCCGAATTCTAGATCGTGACCCGGGCGCGGTGATCAACACAGACTGGCTATCGGAAAAGTTTTCCGCCGCGATGGAGTTGCGCGACCGGATGTACAACGAACCCTTCTATCGGCTGGTCCACGCAGAAGCTGACGGCTTACCCGGCCTGACGGTCGACCGGTACTCTGGGATATACGTGGTACAGTTGAATACGGCAGGGATGAATCAACTCGCCGAAGAAATCGTCTCGGCCCTAGAGGAAGTGTCGACACCGACATCGATCGTCCTGCAACGCGTTGGTGCAGCGCGACGGATGGAGGGGCTCGAAGATGCGCCAGCGGACGTCATCGGAGACCTCCCATCACAGGCCCGGGTGCTAGAAAACGGGGTCGAGTTTCTGGCCGATCTATCGGCGGGTCAGAAAACCGGCTGGTTTTATGATCACCGCGAGAATCGAGCTCGGGTTGCTTCTCTGGCGTCAGGCCGCAGAGTGTTGGACGTCTATAGTTATCTTGGCGGGTTTGGCCTAACGGCCGCTTCTTCAGGTGCGGCAGATGTGCTATGCATAGATCGATCACAATCGGCTTTGACGATTGCTGCTCAGTCAGCAGAGGCGGCCGGATACGGCGATATCTGCCGCTTCGAGAAGCGGGAGGCCTTTGGCGCTCTTGAACGGCTAGGTAAAAACAAAGAAAGATTCGACATCGTAGTTGCCGATCCACCTGCGTTTGTAAAATCAAAGAAAGACCTAAAACCCGGGGCGCGTGGATACCGCAAGCTGGCGCGGCTTTCGACATTTCTTGTAGAACCGGGCGGCATCCTTTGCGTGGCATCCTGTTCGCACCACATGGACTTAGTATCATTTTCCGATAATGTGAATCGTGGGATCCGGGATGCTGGACGCTCAGGGCGTATAATACATACCGGCGGCGCGGGCCCGGATCACCCCGCACACCCAAGTCTGCCGGAAAGTGCATATCTGAAATGCCTTTTCATACAAGTCGATTAGAAGGAACAGACCAATGCTAAAAATTCTGGGTCGGGCAACGTCGTCCAATGTGCAGAAAGTAATATGGATATGCGAGGAATTGAACGTGCCATACGAACGTACCGACATAGGCGGTCCATTCGGCGGCAACGACGATTCGGAGTATTTGGCGTTAAACCCCAACGGCCGTGTTCCGACGATCGAAGACGACGGTTTTGTGCTCTGGGAATCGAACGCGATTGTTCGGTATCTCGCCTGCAAATTTAGTGCTGGCACTCGGCTTTTGCCCGACGACGATCAGGCGCGGGCCAGCGCCGACCGCTGGATGGATTGGGCTCTGTCTACACTCGCGTCCACGCATGTCCCCGTCTATCAGGGCCTGATACGAACACTGGAAGTCGACCGCGATACACAGAAAATTGCCGCCGCACGGGATGGCTGGGCGAAGGCGAACTCCGTGCTCGAAACCTGGTTAACGGATCACGAATACCTATCAGGGGATGCGTTTGGTATCGGCGATATTCCAGCCTCTCCTCTCACTTTTCGCTGGTTCAACCTAGATATAAAGCGGGAAGATTTCCCAAATCTAAAACGCTGGCATGATGCCATCTGCGCCCGCCCGGCGTTTAAAAAACATGTCATCGAAATCGGAATGCATTAATTCGCTTTTTTATACCCCGGCCGACTACCCTTGCCGGCTACCCTTAGGTGGCCCAACCTTCAGATATGTAGAAATGGCGTTAATCCGGTGCCGGAATGAAAGGAATACAAAATGTTGCAATTGAAAGGCCGGACGAACTCGTCCAATGTCATGAAGGTGCTTTGGGTACTTGATGAAATTGGTCTGGATTACGAACGTGAAGACGTCGGTGGACAGTTCGGTAAGAACCACGAAACACCATATCTAAACCTTAACCCCAATGGCCGGATCCCAACCGTCATAGACGACGATTTAATACTCTGGGAGTCGAATTCCATCGTGCGCTACCTCAGCTCGAAACATAGTCTTGGAACTTTATGTCCCGCGGATCCGGCTGATAGAGCCCGCTGCGAAATGTGGATGGACTGGCAGCTAACCGAACTGGTCCAAGGTATGGTTCCCGTGTTCCATGGCCTTATCAGAAAACCCCCGGAAGAACGAAACATGGGTATCATCAATACTGCGCGCAAAGACTGGGCCGCTAAATGGAGTATCCTTGACGATCATCTCTCGCGTAACACCTTTGTCGGTGGTGATTTCTTCTCGATGGCCGATATTCCGATTGGACCCATCGCCTATCGGTGGTACGAACTACCAATCAAGCGTGAAGGGTTCACCAATTTGAAGCGCTGGTACGACGCCCTGTGCGAACGTCCCTCATTCCAGAAACACATTATGATAGGTCTAAGTTAGGAAGGGCGAATACCCCCAAAAAGTACGTGAAAACCACTCAGAACCAGACGCTTCGGGGCATCGGCTGCATGCTGATGGCGGTCGCTGTGTGGTCGACGATGATGATTTTGGTTCGGGCGCTCTCCGAGGATTACACATCCTTCCAGATTCTATTTATCCGGACAGTAGTTGCCCTTTTTCTGCTGGCCCCACTACTTCACAAATCCGGTTTCCGCATACTCAGGACCCAGCGGTTCCCGACGCATCTGATCCGGGCCATATTCGCGTATTTCGGCATGTTGGGTTTGTTCATCGGAATTGGCGAAATACCGCTATCTGAGGTCGTATCATTGAGCTTTACACAACCGATTTTTATCGTCGTTCTTGCAGTAATTCTGTTGGGCGAAAAATTCGCCGGGATGCGCATAGCGGCGACTCTGGGTGGTTTTCTCGGCGTCCTTATCGTATTACGCCCGGGTTTCAATGAGATCGGGTTCGGCAACGCCGTTGTTTTAGGCGGGGCGATTTCCTATGCCTGCTCAAATCTGTGCATAAAAAAACTAACGTCAACCGAGAACGTTGGAACTACCACGCTATGGGTCAACATTCTGATGTGCCCGCTGGCCGGTGTGCCGGCGGCGGTTTACTGGGTTCAGCCGACGACCATCGACATAGTGCTGCTAATAGGTGTGGGCATTACCGGAACAGCAGGAATCTGGTTTATTACTCGTGCCTATGGCGCAACCGAAATGAGTGCCGTCGTACCGTTTGACTTCCTCCGCCTGCCAATTGTCGGTGCTGCGGGCTGGTTGATGTTCGGTGAACCCACAGATAAATGGACTATTGCTGGCGCAGTGGTAATCTTTATTAGCGCTTACCTATTGGCCCGATCAGAGGCTGATCGCTGATTAAAAATTCAGCGAATCAAACAATATTCGGAAAATCATTTCAACCGACGACGCTATCCGGCAGTCGGTTTAGACTCGCTTGCTAGCGTGCGGATCATGGCTTCAGATAATCCCGCGTTCGCGTAGATCAGAGATTTCTTCGGCCGACTTACCAGCCAATCTTCCCCAGACATAGTCGTTGTGTTCACCTAGCCTCGGACCGGGGTGGCGGACACTGCCCCGGGTCTCGGAAAGCCGCGGGGTAACATTCTGCATAGCAATAGTGCCAAATTCTGGATGTTCCACCCGAACGATGCTGTCGCGAGCCTTAAATTGGGGATCTTCGAGCATTTCTGGCGGGCGATAAATCTTTCCATTAGGAATGCCATAATCGTTTAGCCGGTCCTCCAGATCTGCCACAGGGAAATTTTTTGTCCACTCAGAAATTAGTTTATCCAGTTCGATCTGGTTGATACCGCGTGCGCCGTGTGTGGCGTAGCGTTCATCGGTGGCAAGTTCAGGCCTGTCCATAGCCTCAGCCATACGTGTCCATACCGAGTCTTGATTGGCGCCAATCACCAGCCAGATCCCGTCTCTGGTCGGATAAATATTGGATGGCGCTATCTTCGGCAGAAAAGATCCCGTCCTTTCGCGGATATAATCGCCGACATCGTATTCAGTGACGATATTCTCCATCATGTTTAGAACGGACTCGTAGATTGAAGCGTCGATCACCTGCCCTTTGCCCGTCAGGTGAACTTGGTGTAGAGCCATCATCGCACCGAGACAGGCATGCATTGCCGCCAGAGAATCACCGATCGAGATCCCTGCCCGGCTGGGTGGTAAAGACGGATCGCCAGTCGTATAACGCAGGCCGCCCATGGCTTCGCCTATTGCGCCGTAGCCTGCCCGTTTCGCGTAAGGTCCGGTCTGCCCAAAACCAGATACCCGGATCATGATCAGCCTCGGATTAATAATAGACAACTCCTCGTAACTAAGCCCCCAGCGCTCCATCGTTCCAGGTCGAAAATTCTCCAGTAAGATATCCGCGTTTTCCACTAGTTTCTTAACTAGGGACTGACCCTTTGCGTCCCGGGCATTTAACGTGGCGGAAAGCTTGTTGCGCGACAGAACAGGCCAGAACAGCGCCTTACCATGCGGTTTTTCCTTACCCCATTGGCGCATCGGATCGCCGATTTCTGGCTGTTCTAGCTTTATCACCTCAGCCCCGTGGTCGGCTAAAAGCTGGCCACAGAACGGCCCGGCAATCATCGTGCCCATTTCTATAACCCTAATATTTGTGAGAGCCCCCGACCGCGGAGCGGAATCCGTCCCCATTCTATATATTCTCCATAATTTCGTATTTTTACATCGTCGCTGAGGGGTATGGACGGGTCAAGGTGGACAGGGGATAACGTTCGTATGACTGTTTCTTTATCGGGAGAAAAAACTCAGTGGTCGATAATGTGGATCGCCTTTGGTGGTGGCATTATCGCGGCGACCCATCTTGGCAAACTTCCTCCTGCCCTGCCCGAGATCATGATTGATTTGGATGCCAGCCTGATTATGGGTGGCTGGATTGCGTCGATGATCTCGTTCACAGGGTTCGCGCTCGGTCTGATCGCAGGTACGATCGCAGACCGTTTCGGCCAACGCTGGGTGCTTATATCAGGGTTGCTAGTCATCTCAGGGGGCAGCCTGATCGGCGCCTTTGCCCAATCCAGCGAGGTGATGCTGGTGTCGCGATTTATCGAAGGCATAGGATATAGCGCAGCGACGGTAGCAGGGGCCGGAATGATCACCCACGTCACAGCAAAAGGTGATAGGAAATGGTCACTGGGGATCTGGTCATCTTACGTGCCTGTTGGCTTCGCGGGGATGTTGATCGGGGGGGGGTTGGTTCTGAGTATTTTCGACTGGCATACACTTTGGCTACTTAGCTCCATTATTACCTTTGCATGGGCCGGGGTCGTCTTTTTTGCCACTAACAACTGGCGGAGACGTGGTGGCGGTATCGGTGGCGAGAAACTTATGCATAACGTCGTAGCCTGTCTAAAACAGCCTGGCGCACTGCTGGTTGCAACCTGTTTTGCCTTGTACGCCGCTCAGCATATCTCAATCATAGCGTGGCTGCCTACATACATGCGTGAGGAGTATGCCGCATCCCCTGTGGCTGCTGCGATGGTTCCGGCCGTCGTGATGCTTTTCAATGCCGTTGGGAACTGGATATCGGCCGCGGTAATGAGCCGTGGTGCCCAGAGTTGGCTGCTTCTTTCGGTGGGCGCGCTCGGCATGGGGCTGACCCAGCTTGGTGTTTTTTCCGTTGTCCTGAGTGACGAAGTGCGGCTTATCTGTGGTCTTCTCTTTGGTATTTTCGGCGGCATGATTCCTGCAGCCGCAATGGGGTCGGTCGCGGTCTACACACCGGCGCCAGCGCAAATTGGTACCATGAGCGGGCTGATGGTGATGGGAACAAATGCTGGCATGCTGTTTGGCCCCCCCGCCTTAGCCACAGTGCGTGCAAATACCGGTAACTGGAACGATGTTATGTGGCTTGTGGTTTCGATCGCGGCTGTCGCCGCCATTCTTGCACTAATATCGCGACCGCTGGAACGACGAGCCAGTGAATGACAGAACACTTAAAAACTCTCTATAAGGAACAATAGGTAAGGGATAGATACAATGACTAACCAACGCGAAATCGAAATCATCGATGTCGGCCCGCGCGACGGTCTGCAGAACGAATCCAAGATACTGAGTATCGATACTAAGGTGGCATTCATTCGTAAACTCGTAGACGCGGGAATCAAAAGGATGGAAGCCGTCAGCTTTGTGAATCCAAAGCGCGTTCCACAAATGGCGGAGGCGGAAGAAGTCCTCGGCGCGCTGCCCGAAGACGATGGCGTAACTTATATCGGCTTAGTTCTAAACCGCCGTGGTCTCGATCGCGCACTGGCGGCTGGCTGCAAAGAGGTAAACTATGCGCTGGTAGCATCGGACACCTTCAGCCAGAAAAATCAAGGAACCACGATCGAACAGGCCGTCGCCGTTTATGAAGATATTGCCGCAGAATCTAAAATTGCCGGCGTGCGCTGCTCACTGACTATCTCAACGGCGTTCGGTTGCCCTTTTCAGGGTGAAGTACCGCCCGAACGCGTCATCGACCTTGTCGAACGTGTGGCTGGTGACGAGACATACGAAATCGCCTTGGCTGACACTATTGGCTGCGCCGTGCCCAGCCAAGTCACCGAACTTTTCAGCGCGGTTATGGATATCAGCCCTGGAGCACGTTTCCGAGCACATTTCCACAACACACGTAATACGGGCCTCGCAAACTGCTATGCCGCAGTCGAGGCCG
>CETM01103265.1_pt1 | contig 12500 bp, 10 predicted proteins | sample 361451 | NCBI WGS metagenome assembly CETM01 (sample SAMEA2622690, study PRJEB7988) | marine metagenome | isolation source: saline water (ENVO:00002010), including
GGCCGCCCAGACTCAATTAGACCAACTCTCGTCGACTGCAACTCCGCCGCTTCAGGCAACCGCCAATGCCTATCTGGCCGACTGTGCCCTGGCATTAGGTCAATTTGAGGATGCAGAGCGGCTGGTCAATCTAAGTATCCAACAGGACCCCACCCTGCCTCATGGCCAGACGATTCTGGGAATTCTATCTATGCAAATCGGGAAAACAGAGCAGGCTCGGACTGCTCTGGAAAAGGCGGCTGAACTGGATCCGGGAAACGATCGAGTCTTTTTTCAGCTGTCTAATGTGCTACGACAATTGGGTGAAAGCGAACTTGCGGACCAGGCTTTTACAAGACACGAAGAGATAAAAAATTTGAAGCTCGAATATATTGAACTCAATGTCAGAGCGGCACAGCAGACGGATAACGCCGAGATCCGAGTCCGGATTGGGGCCATTGCCGAAAAGCTGGGGGACCTGGAAGCTGCTGTGAGCTGGTACAGCGGTGCGTTGGGAATTGATTCTGAAAACGAAGAGGCACTAGCCGCGTTGAGACGGCTGAGCAATTGAACACTTAGACAATTAGACAGTTGCCTGCTTGTCCGCCACACCTACGGGCTACGATGTGTAAACTGCGTCTTAGATTTAGTGAGTTTACCCGACGAAGCCTTGGCGAATTCGGGCCTAATTGTCTAATTGTCCAACTGTTCCCTTTCCACCCGTCTACCTCTTTTTCCAACAATTTGGTACCCTTCGCAGGAACCCATTTTGTATTAATAAAGAAAGAGACTGGATGCGAGTTGTATTGCAGCGAGTGAGTCATGCAAGCGTTGCGGTTGCCCGCGAGGTTGTCGGGCAAATTGACTTAGGCCTGCTCGCTTTGGTTGGCATCGGCCCGAATGATACGGACAAGGAGATTACTCAGATGTGTGATAAGATCGCAGGTTTGCGAATCTTCGAAGATGATCAGGGAAAGATGAATTTAAGTCTGCAGGACGTGCAAGGCGAGATTCTGATCGTCAGTCAATTCACACTTTGGGGAGATTGTCGTAAAGGTCGGCGACCCAGTTTTACCGATGCTGCCAGCCCGGAAATTGCTGAGCCATTGTATGAACGATTCGTTACTGAAATGGCCGTTCGTGGAGTCCGTGTTGCTACCGGAGCGTTTGGAGAGGATATGCAGGTCACGATCGTCAATGAGGGGCCAGTAACAATGTTACTGGAGTCCTGGTAGAGAAAGGGTCCGATGCAAACTTTTGATATCGTCATGACAGTCGTTCTGGGAGGCTCTGTTCTAATCGGTGCCTGGAAAGGGATGGTCTGGCAAATCAGCATGGTCGGATCAATCCTTGGTAGCTTTTATGTTGCACGGACGATGCATCAGGATCTGGCCGAAGCTATTGGGGATCTCGGGAGTCCCTGGAGTACTTATTTGGCAATGGGAGCTCTTTATATCCTGACATCGATGTTGATCTGGTTCCTGCATGGAATTGTGCAAAAGAAGCTGGAAAAACATGATATGAAGACATTTGATCATCAGACCGGAGGATTAATGGGGATCGTTAACGGTGCCCTGCTCTGTTCCGTTTTGACTGTCACGATGGTTGCATTTACCGGAGAAGAAACGCACGGTAACATCGCCGAGTCTAAATCCGGAGTCTACATCAATAAAATGGTGAAAGCCGTTCGTGATATCTTACCTGCAGACGTCGCCGAACCGATAAACAAACACTTTGACACACTTAACACTCTGATCGAACAAGGCAGCCCAGACAGTGCTGAACCGGAGGAAGAACCGCAAGTGGGTGAGGTAGACAATTAATCAATTAGTCAGTTGTCTGCCTATCCGCCACACTTACGGTCTACCGTGCGTAAACTATGTCTTAGATTTAATGAGTTTACCCGACGAAGCCTTGGCGAAGTCGGGGCTAACTGTCTAACTGTCTAATTGCCTAACTGTCTCCCCGTCCTAGTTCGGCTTTGCGTATTTCAGTTGCTGCGACGATATCCTGAATCACATCGTAGTGAGCTCCGATCTTGCCAACCTGCTGCAGGTAGGAGTAGATCAGGAACATAGTTCCAAAGATCGACAACATGAAATGAACTGACACCCAATCGGCACTCGAGCTGATTTCGGTCGCGGGATCCGACGCGCCTCCAAAGGCGACGATTAGGATGATCATCAAAACCCCGGAGATAGACCAGGGAAAAGTGCTTTTCTTTAACCGAGTGCTACGCTGAGCATACTCGGGATCCAGACTGTAGGCATCGACCACTTCGTTACACCATTTCGCCGTACCAATAAAGTACGTAACACTGATGGCGTTGACCAGGACGCAGACGACTGCAGTAAAGACGCCGAGCAGAAAATGCAAACTATGTCGTTTCTTCGTGGGTTCATGAGCATCTGCTGCAGACAACAACGTCTCTTCGGCTGCTGCAATAGCCTGCTCATCCTGAGAAGCTTTTGCCTTGGCAAACACCTCGCTTGCCTGCTTGACTGCGGAAGCATCAGCATTCAAATCGCCAACCCACAATCCAACTCCCAGATTAGTGATTAGCAGGGTGATAGCAAAACATGCCAGGACAAAGAAGATACGAGCCAACCGAACAATCCTTAACGAAAAGTCTTAACAATTACTTCCTTAGTCTAAACGTAGCTCTGAAAACTGAGTAGAGCCTGAGCACGCGAATTGGTGCAAGAAGACTACTCCTGATTGACATATTTATCCAGGAATGCCTGAGTTCGATCGACGATCACCTGTTCACCGCGTTGATATTCAAACTGAGCAGCGTTCATGTCAACTCGTCGTGTGATGTCATATAACTGAAGCGAAACCATTGGCTGAGCTGTTTTGTCCGAGTTGATTCGCAAATACTGAATCTCTCGAGGAATGAACTTATATTCGACATCTCTTCCAAGAACGAGGCGAACGGCATTGGGCAGATGGGGAGGTATTTGCTTGCCTGTTCCAAACTGCTTCATAATTCGATCTCGAACTTCTGGCTTCCACTGTCCCAGCAATACCCAAACGGGAACATCTTCAAATCTTGTTTCAGTAACTGCTTCAAATTCAAAACATGCCTGAAGCGAAGCTAATAAGCGAGGAAGTCCTCCCATCGCAATATTGGCGCCCCAATTCGTGGCTAACCGCCCTGCCCCGTGCTTACTGTTTTCAGCTTCCAAAGCGTCCCGGATATATCGGACGTCGACACGACTTAACGTGGTGCCCTCTGGTAAGTTTTCCCGCGACCAAAGGTGCCGGCCGTCACAGACCTGGATCACACTGGAGGTCTTATCACCCACCTGAGTTTTTAATTCAAACCGCAGGCGTTTGATCGTCCCGGTACCAAATTGCCGATAGTGCCCTGACCCGACAAGTTGTTGGTCAAACATATTGATTTTGTGGCGAATGGATGCCTGAAATTTCGATTCTGCATACATCTGTGAGATCGCACGACCGAGAATGATATCCGGATCGGTGAGCAGTGAATCCTCATTTGTCGGTGCTTCCATCGGATCCACGACAGTTACTTCCATCGGATTTCCGTCGGCATCCACAGGAATTCCAATATTTACAGACGATTTATTCTCATCGTCAGATACAGGCTGAGCATTCAAACTGGAGAAGATAGGTCCGACTAGATAACTGTTTTGGACGCAAATGAGCATCAAACCGGCCATCGTGAGACATGTAAGTATAGGTAATTTGTACTTCATAGTCCGGTTATGCCGATTTTATCAAAGATTCGTACTGTAACGTGCCGATTACTGCCCACATGGGACTATTGTCTCGTTGCGTCATCCATTGGTGCATTTCCTGAGCAGAAGCATTTTAGATGTTTCGGATGTAAAGGGTAAAGCTCAATCAAAGTGATTCGGGCTCGATATGAAACAAACTTTCCTTACTCCGTATGAGTGGGAATGAACCAAGTCAAAACTCGATAGCAAATTCCAATCACCGTTGTGCAAGTCAAACTGCCATGGGGGAAAAAATGAAGACTTTTTCAAAACTTTGGGCTGTAGTCGCAGTCGCAGCTCTGATGACAACAGGTTGTCAAACCTTTGAACAACACAACCTGCCGCCAGCAGATCAATTAATGCATCCCGGTCCCGGTGTCGATGGTCCCGGGCCTGGTGTATTAATGCCACAGGCTCCTATGATGCAGCCGACAGCAGCCATGGCCGCGCCCTCTGCCGGCTTATCCATTCAGGTGATCTTCAATCGTCCAAGCGGTATGCAGATCGGCATCGATACCACTCGCAATGGCAGCTATGAAGGGCAAGTACTGGTTACGCCAGCTCGCCACGACTTTAACGTTGGCATGAGCGGAGATATGGTCCGTATGAAACTCAGCAATATCGAGGGACATGAAGCTATTGAGTTGTTCCCAACGATTGAAATTGCTCCTGTAAATCCACGTACTGCGGCTTATTTGGATCACAACGCAATTCCTGTGCAGTTTACCAACGAAGACTTTGATCAGGTTGCCACTGGAAACTATGTCACCAAAGTGATTTATCTACCAGATCCGGAATTTCAGGACCTGGCATTGGCTAACGTAGAAACTCTGGTTAGTACTCGCCTTGATCCCGGCGACGATCCTATCGTGGAAGCTGATCGCCGTGGAAGCATTATGGCGATCTTACGAATGGGTAACAAAGTCAAGGCAGTCAATCCGGCGAATGCTCCGAGTGCTGCTCCTGCAGCCTTCATGCAGGGTGGACAGCCTGGCATGCCAGGTCTGCCAATGACGATGGCTCCCAACCACATTTCCGGTATTACAGCCCCTGCATGGGGAACTCCCATGACAGCTACCAATGTCGGAGTACCTGGGCCACCTCACCTACCCTTTGGCGGACCAGCCGGAATGCAGTCATACACCATGCATAATCACACGAAAGTGGATATGCCAGAACCTGTACAACACTTTAATGTACATATGCGACAGACACCTGGTTACAGTTATCCCAAGCCTGTAGATACCGTTCGAATTCGTGAACACAACTACACGCCTGCTGTAATCAATCGCCAGCCAAGTCGAGTACGCAATCAGGTAGTTCCTCAATAGTTCTGGAAACAGCACTCCAAAACAAAACCGGAGAATGCCCGCTGGCGAATTAAATTCGTCGGTGGGCGTTGCCTGCATAACAACCCATTCAACAATCAACGAAATCGTTTGATGACTTCCCCTCCGAAAATCTTAACGACCACGTTAACGGTTCTGGCTGTATTATTTTCAGGCACTACCCTGATGGCACAACAGTTTAGACCGGCTCCCGGCGCCCATTATCGTAATCACGCTATGATGCCGCCAGGTCAGGTGGGATCTCAGATGTTACTGCGAGGCGGTCCAATCCCCGGTTATTTCCAGCCCACTCAAGTGCGTTGCCCACAAGGCGGGAAAATTGCGATCGCATCAGAAGGTAGATTTGCTGTTGGCACACCGTCGGTACTGAACGCCGGCCTGCTCATTGGCAATCCCTACCGCTTCAAAGTCACGGAAATCCCCGGACTCCCCGGAGTGGAACTCTATCCCACTGTGGAATTACTGGATCGCCTGCATCCACCGGCCGGATTGGCAACACGATTTCCCATTCCAATCCACCTGACGGCTCAGGAACTACGAATGGCGGCTGAAGGATTGTTTGTGACTCGAGTGATCTATCTGGAAGACCCCACAAACCCTGTAGTCATTCAGGACGAGGCTAATCGTCAACGATTCTTCGACGTCCGATTTAATGAAGACCCGTTACGCGTCGCCGATCAACTCGGACGCCCAATGGCCATTCTTCGCATCGGTTCCAAACAACCCAGAATGGACCAGCAAACCGGAAGATTTATGTTCTCCTCACCGCCGGTCCTCTCGATTATGCCACCCCAGCAAACTCGTATTCCTCAGCAACGGCTGAATCAGGCAATCATCAGTACTCCTTCCATTGGACGGTTGAGATAATATCGATGCGAAGATTCACCACCAGACACTATGGCCTCCAACTGCTTGTTATCGGCTCATTATTGAGTACGCTAACTGCCTGTACGGCACCTCGCCAGCAACGACTTCAAACCAACGGCCTAAACTCACAGCAGCACACACACTCGACCGCTTTGATTCAGGTCGGTGCTGGCCCTGCCCCGCAGCACGTACAGCCGGCAAGTCATACAGCACAACAACCTGTCGCCCCGGCACCTCAAAATACCGGGCCTGCCACGTTGCCGCCAAGTGCCTACACAGGCCCCAACGCCGGACTCCCCTACCCTGCTCTGTGGACGCCACCAGGTATCTCGGGACCATTTCCTGAAGACGAATATGTCTATCAGGGAGGTGACGGCTATCAGCTTACCAATGTCGCTCAGGATTACAGCATCGACAATCTTGATGAAGAGGATACGATCGCTCACTTTCACACCTTAGACGGTGACATTCAAATCGAACGCACCAATCGCATCCCCATCTACGCTCCACGTTTCGCTTCCACGCGTCGCATCGATGGCCTTTCTCAATATCGCCACCAGGACCATGTCTATGCGGTCGACAGCCCTCTGGCTTTGGACGGCACGGTCAAGCATGTTGGACAGGAACAAGTGAAGCAACAGGTCGCAACACAACGTAACATCGGAACTCGCGCGAGTGCCGCTTATCAGGAACTCGAAAAGGTTCGTGACATGACTCGTCAGTTAGCAAGTACTGAAGATAGTCAGATGGTCAAACCGCAGGTCGGCGATCTTCTGAATACCAAAGTGAATATACAGAATTCTCAGGAAGCACAACTAAGTATCCAGCAGCAAACGGCTTTGGCGCAGACAGATGAAGAAACAGCCAAAGAATATGCTTATGACTTATTGCCTTACAAAATGCTCGGCAATAACAAAATCCAAACGAATTACCATTATGAAATCGCGGAAGGTAACAGCCGGCTAGACATTCAAAAGGTTGCTTCAAAACAGGATGCTCTGCCAGGCGAATTACTTGAATTCACTATCACTTTCAAGAATACCGGTGACGAAGCGATCGGCAATGTCACCATCGTTGACCACTTGAGCCGACGGTTGGCATACGTAACTGACAGTCAAAACAGCACGGTCGAATCCGAGTTTTTCGTCAACCCAACCGGTAAAGATAGTGCGATCCTCCGCTGGGAAATCACGAATCCGATGGAAGTTGGCGAATCGGCTGCAATCACGTTTAAGTGTCGAGTTCGCTAAAGCCCAAAGACTTATTCTTCCGCCTCATCAGGTAGGAAAATAAATCTTGATTTGTCCCACCCCTGAATCTCTGCTGTCTTACGAGTGAATTCAAAGGCATCGGCTGGAATCTGGTTGAGAATTACTCGTTGCCGGCTGGCAGCCGCTGCCACGATCTGATCAACGTTAAAAAACCGGCTTACATTAAATAGCGGCAGCGATTCGATATCTGATTCAGCCATTCTGGTCATACCGATCGTCGTGACATCCTCGAAGAGACTCGCATACATGACCAATGCTGCAGAATGGTCGTAACCGCCGATCATAATCGTTGCCCCGGCAGCCGTATCGATCGTTCGAATCGCCTGTAATGCACGACGTACATCCCAAACCTGCATTCCTCCCAAAGATTCACCCAACAGGTAAAACCGGCGTTGATGTTGCACCTGCTTGCGCTCAGACTGATCCCAGATCGTACGACCAACGCCACGGGGACTGACCATAACGTTGATGACATCTGACTTAAGCATCTTCTGACGATAGGCTTCAAAATCCGGCAGGCCATCCGGAACTTGATCAGGGAAAAATTCTCCTTTCAGGACATCCCGATCACCAAAGGCATCTTGATAGAAAGCCAGAAAGTCAATCCAGTCATCCTGCCCCTGAACGTGTACGATTGCATGCTCTGCCTTTTCAAGATCTTTGCGATGCACAAGGTACATTCGCAGATCGATCCCTTCCTGACTGGTGAAGTCATAAGAAGTCATCACCAGGTCTTCTGCAAAGGCATCAGCTACTTTACGCACATTGAGATCCACAGGGTCCTTCGGCCAGGCGCGAAACGCTTTGTCCAACAACGTCGACTGAACGTCCTCAACCAGATCCGCCATCGCTTGCGTGTTGTCAGGGACAGTTCTGGATTGAGCTGTCGGAACAAACGAATGGCTAATCTCCGTGTTTTTCTCGTCGGCAGGTAATTGCGTTTTGAACACTCGCAAATCCTCGGGCTCAAAAAACTTTTCCGCCGGTTTGTGTATTAGTGCATCATCGTTTTTCAAATAGTGGTTGAACCAGCGAAACGCGTGGACTCGCAATTCCTGCGTGTCTTTATGAGGCCCCGATGTAATATGCAACGAGACATCCTCCGCCGCATCCAGTAGGCGGTAAACTTCTCGCGTCTTAAGAAACGTGCGATAGACTCCATCGAGCGGGAAAATGCGATCGTTATCCGTATTGCTTATTAGCAGTGGGCGAGGAGCCATTAAAGCTGCCACCATAGGATAGTCCCACTGATACGTGTTGACCATAAACATGCAGTCACAGTGACCTTCAACCGTCCCGTCCACCACATGATTTCGTAAATCCGTAATCCCGGCAACCGGTACCGCAACTTTAATTCGCTGGTCCAAAGCAGCAATCCACCAGCTATACGCGCCGCCACCACTGCGTCCGGTCACACCAAGTCGTTCACCATCCACTTCATCCCGGCTTTGAAGGTAGTCCAATGCACGAATACAATTCCAGGCTTCGACACCTGCCGGAGTATATCCACGGTTTAGCCACCAGAAATACCCATGTGAGTAGGTCCCATGATGAATCCCCTCGATTTCCCCCAACTGTAGAGTATCAATGGTTAAGCAAACGTATCCATTACGAGCAAACCAACTTCCGTGGTGATGGTAATTCACTTTATTGCCATAGGAGACCCCATTCTCTTTTACACGGCCATGTCCACATACATAGAGAATCGCTGGCAGTTTTTCATCACGCTCTTTGGGAATATAAAGATTTCCTGTCACATAGAGTCCGGGCCGGGACTGAAAATGTACGTTCTCAACTATGAACTCCTCGTGTTCCGCCGTACCCGTCACCGTAGCATTTAACTCCGTGCGTTTCGGCATCGGGCTTAGCCCCAACATTTCCTGAAGCTGCTGCACGTACTGTGGACGTTTGGCCAGCCAGTCCTCTTTCGTCTCGATACCCTGCAGAAAATTAGACTCCAGCTCAGCTGTCCGAAGCTCAAAGTAATTGGCGAGCATTTTATCGCCACGCGTGGTATCCAGTTCAACCTGCCCATACACGAGGGTGGGAAACAACAACAGCAAAGTAAGCATTCTCAATGACATGACCGATTCCTAATCCAAGTCCAAAACGTATTAGAGATTCCTCATTATACCGTTTCTGATCACAGAGTTTGCTGAAACCTGAAGCGTGTACGTTTCCGAAGATTGCGTAACGGATTAAAATGAAGACAATAGCATCTTTCACCTTTGATTGAGAAGCAACATGAGCCCGATTTCCAAACGCACTCAACGCATCGATAGTAGTGGTATTCGCAAAGTTTTCGACCTAGCTCGATCCCTCAAGGACCCTGTTAATCTGTCGATCGGCCAACCCGACTTTGATGTCCCTGAAGCGGTCAAGCAGGCTGGCATCCAGGCAATTCAGGATGGCTACAATGGCTACACGCCAACGCAGGGCCTGCCTCGGTTACGCGAAAAGATACAGGCAGCTATCGACGCCGAATACGGCCATGACGACCGACAGGTCTTTGTCAGCAGTGGTACGAGCGGTGGATTAGTGCTGGCAATGCAAGCTCTGGTCAACCCGGGCGACGAAGTCCTGTTGTTTGACCCGTTCTTTGTGATGTATGAACCGCTGGTGCAACTGGTCGACGGAGTGCCCGTTCTGATCGATACGTACCCGGACTTCAGTATCGATCTGGGCAAAGTGGAAGCTGCCATCACCGAGAAGACCAAACTGATCATTCTCAACAGTCCGTCCAATCCGACGGGCTATGTTCCCTCCAGGGCGGAAGTAGAGGCTCTCGGTAAACTGTGTCTGGAAAAGAATATCGTCCTGATCTCGGACGAAATCTACCGCCAATTCGATTACGACGGCGACTTCATTAGCCCGGCCAGCGTGAATCCAAACACGCTGGTTATTGATGGCTTTTCCAAAAGTCATGCCATGACCGGCTGGCGTCTGGGCATGGTCCACGGCCCGTCCGAGATCATTTCCACGATGCTCAAGGTACAGCAATACAGCTTCGTCTGTGCTCCTCAACCAGCTCAATGGGCCGGAATGGAAGCGATGGACGTCGATATCACACCCTACGTTGATCTTTACCGAACCAAACGTGACCGTCTCGTCGAGGCCCTCAGTGCTAAGTATGAAATGGTAAAGCCTGGTGGAGCGTTTTACCTTTTCCCTAAAGCTCCCTGGGGAACAGGCAGCGAATTCGTGGCCAAAGCAATTGAAAACAATCTCCTGATCATCCCAGGAAATATTTTCAGCCAGACAGATACACACTTTCGTATTTCATACGCTGCCAGTGATGAGATCATCGATCGGGGCATCGAAATCCTGCTTCAGCTGGCCTAGGCCAGTTCACAAAAAAAGCCCGCCGGGACAAATCTGTACCGACGGGCTTGGAATGAATAACAAATAGAATTATGCGCTTTTCTTGGAAGGCTGCTGGTCGCCAAACAAGTCCTTCTTGCCCTGCATGACATCGAGGTCGAGTGTATAGCTTCCGGAACCAGCTCGATCCGGCAGTTCATACATGATGTCGAGCATGACTTCTTCGGTGATCGATCTCAGACCACGAGCTCCTGTCCCTTTGTCAATCGCTCGCTGAGCAATCGCTTTGGCAGCATCATTGGAAAACTTGAGCTGACAATCTTCCATCTCGAACAGGCTCTCATATTGACGCAGAAGTGCATTTTTAGGCTCGGTCAACACACGTACCAGTCCTTCTTCGTCCAATGGAGTTAACGAGGTGACGACTGGTAAGCGACCGATCAATTCAGGAATCAATCCAAATTCCAGTACGTCATCCGAGGTGACCTGTGTCATCAATTCAGCCATATCGGCTTCTTCTTTGTAGCCAACCTGTTGGCCAAATCCCATCGTCTGGTTCCCGAGTCGTTTGCGAACGATGTCATCGACTCCAACAAACGTTCCGCCACAGATGAAGAGAATGTTGGACGTATCGATTTGAATGTACTGCTGTTCCGGGTGTTTGCGACCACCTTGTGGCGGCACGTTGCAAACCGTTCCTTCAAGCATTTTTAACAATGCCTGCTGAACCCCTTCACCGGAGACATCCCGGGTGATGGAAACGTTTTGTGACGTCTTTCCAATCTTATCGAGTTCATCGATGTATACGATTCCACGTTGTGCTGATTCCACATCAAAATCTGCTGAGTGCAACAGCTTGAGAAGTAGGTTTTCAACGTCTTCACCCACGTAACCTGATTCTGTCAGGGTTGTGGCATCACCGATGGCGAAAGGTACATTCAGGACGCGAGCCAGTGTGCGGGCAAGCAGCGTTTTCCCGGACCCTGTAGGCCCAACCATCAGAATGTTTGATTTTTCAATTTCAACATCGCTTTCAGCCCAACGGTGATTGAGGCGTTTGTAGTGATTATGGACGGCAACAGCCAGAACTTTCTTAGCATTTGCCTGACCGATCACATACTCATCCATTCGTGCCACAATGTCGCGTGGTGTCGGGATGTCTTTAAAGAGGTCTGCATCACCATCCTTGCGACGCTTTTCAGTGTCGATGATGGTCGAGCAAAGTTCGATGCATTCACCACAGATATAGACATCACCTGGTCCTTCAACCAGTGGGCCTACATCACGATAGCTTTTGCGGCAGAATGAACAGAACGCATTCTTCTTGGAATGGTTTCCACCTTTTTTGTTTCCGTCGTCTTTTCCGATTGGCATGGCTTCTCCTTTGGGACTCCAAAACCGTCAGCTCTTTATTGGACTCGTAGGTCCGCGTTGTTTTTCTAACGGCTGCGGTTAGAGGGGGTATTCCCTGAGGTTCGCTCGCATTTGGCCTTAAGCCGCCAATGTGGTTGATTCGCGTTTGAGAATCTCACAGGCAATGCTTGGGGCTAAAAACAATTAGTTGGTAACATCCATGCGATCAACTAGTGCGTCTTTGTCCTTGTTGCATTCCCAATCTCCCAGATCAGGCTTTGATAAGTCTGGCCGGGAAAGCATGTTGTAATTACTACAACCGGTCTAATAGACCGAATCCGCATCATCCTTGGAATCAGCTGAATCAGCCGGCTCCGGATGCAGTTGCTCTCCTAGCACAGTCTTAATATTTCGGAATTCCGTCTCGGAAATGTCACCTTTGCTGTGAATTTCCCGGAAATTGTCGAGGTGATCATTGGCCGCTGGTATGTCTTCGTCGATGCGACCCCGAAAGTTTGTCAAACCGTACCAGGCAAAGAGTATTAGGATTATTAAAATCGCTACACTCAGTACAATGCGTGTGGCAGGAGTTGCTAACAGTTCCGACATTGCCCTAC
>CETM01045669.1_pt1 | contig 12494 bp, 8 predicted proteins | sample 361451 | NCBI WGS metagenome assembly CETM01 (sample SAMEA2622690, study PRJEB7988) | marine metagenome | isolation source: saline water (ENVO:00002010), including
GGTTGTGGATAGATGAAGGCGGCTGACCGGGTGTGGATAAATCGAGGGGCTAGACACGACAACGCCCGCACAAGGGCGGGCGTTATTGAGCAGGCAGCACAATCGCCAGGCCGTAGCACTGAAGGATTAGCTAGCCGGCTGATTTTTCATCTTGCGCAGCACGGCAAGCACCGGTCCCGAGGCAACATAGGCGGCGAACAGCAGCAGTAACATGACTGACGGTTCTACTGAGATCACCACGAAGCCCAGCACGATGGCGAGCAATACCACGAAAGGCACCGGCCCCTTGAGATCGACATCCTTGAAGCTGTAGTAACGGATATTGCTGACCATCAGCACGCCTGATGCAGCGACCACCACCAGCATCAGCAGCTTGAAGGCGAAGGCATTAGCATCGAAGCTGTGGAAGGTCCAAACACTCGCGGCCACCAGGGCAGCGGCGGAGGGACTGGGCAACCCAATGAACCATCTCTTGTCGGTGGAGCCGATCTGCACATTGAAGCGGGCCAAGCGGAGTGCGGCACAGGCCACATACAGGAAGGCTACCACCCAGCCGACCTTGCCGAGGTCCTGAAGAATCCAGGTAAAAGCAACTAAAGCGGGCGCCATGCCGAACGAAATCATGTCGGCAAGACTATCGTACTCGGCGCCGAAGGCACTTTGGGTATTGGTCATGCGCGCGACGCGGCCATCGAGGCCGTCGAGCACCATGGCGATGAAGATCGCGATGGCGGCTGCCGAAAAGTCGCCATTGATGCCGGCCACTACGGCGAAGAAGCCCGAGAACAATGCGGAGGTAGTGAACAGGTTCGGCAGCAGGTAGATGCCACGCCGCCGGATCTTCTTACCATCCTCGACCGCTTCTTCGACCACCTCCGTCTCGCGCAAGAACGTCGCGGTGACATCCTCGTCGTGTTCGGGGCGCTCGTGTTCGGTCTTTTGCGAATCCTGGCTCATAGAGGTCTTCCGTTGCTGGGATATGTGTCAGTGACACGAGAGCCATTCTACATGCTAGCTCCGACAACGATAGTAACGGTGGAATGTAAGAAAACAGCGAGGGCGCGGAAATCCGCACCCTCGCTGTCATGATGGCCGTATTGCTTGGCCCTAGCTATCGACCGGAACTGTCAATCAGCTCATGCGATCAGTTCTTGGACTTATCGACCAGCTGGTTGGCGGCGATCCAAGGCATCATGGAGCGCAGCTTCTCGCCAACCTGCTCGATCGGGTGCTCGGCGTTGAGACGACGACGCGCGGTCATTGACGGATAGTTGGTCTGGCTCTCAGCGATGAAGCTCTTGGCATAGTCACCGTTCTGGATACGCTTGAGGGCGTTGCGCATCGCTTCGCGGGACTGGTCGTTGATGACTTCCTTGCCGGTGAAGTACTCGCCGAACTCCGCATTGTTGGAGATCGAGTAGTTCATGTTGGCGATACCGCCTTCGTACATCAGATCGACGATCAGCTTAAGCTCGTGCAGGCACTCGAAGTAGGCCATTTCCGGCTCGTAGCCTGCTTCGGTCAGGGTCTCGAAGCCGGCCTTGACCAGCTCGACGGCACCGCCGCACAGCACGGCTTGTTCGCCGAACAGATCGGTTTCGGTCTCGGCACGGAAGGTGGTTTCGATGATACCGGTACGACCGCCGCCGACACCTGCCGCGTAGGAGAGCGCCAGCGCCTTGGCGTTACCGGTCGCGTCCTGCTGAACGGCGATCAGGTCGGGAATGCCGCCACCCTTGACGAATTCGGAACGCACAGTGTGGCCCGGGGCCTTGGGCGCGATCATGATCACGTCCAGGTCCTTGCGCGGCTCGATCTGGTTGTAGTGGATGTTGAAGCCGTGAGCGAAGGCCAGCGTTGCGCCCTGCTTCAGGTTCGGCGCCACTTCCTGCTCGTAGATCGCCTTCTGGTTCTCGTCGGGCGCCAGCAGCATGACCACGTCAGCGGTCTGGCTCGCTTCGGCGACGGACGCCACCTTGAGGCCGGCCGCTTCGGCCTTGGCGGCAGAAGAAGAACCCGGGCGCAGCGCGACAGTGACGTCGACGCCGGATTCCTTCAGGTTGTTGGCGTGCGCGTGGCCCTGAGAGCCGTAACCCACGATGGTGACCTTCTTGCCCTGGATGAGAGAGAGGTCGCAGTCCTTGTCGTAATAAACGTGCATAGCGATATTCCTGATAACGAATGAGAAGAGTGTCAGCGTTGATGGCAACCCGCGCCGTCTATTGCGACGCTTGTGGTATGTGATGCCGATGCAAGGACGATACGACAGACATCGCGTTGCGTAAAACGCTATATTTGCAACATCACATCCCATAAAGTGCAATGACCCTTATGGACATACGCGACCTCCAACACTTCATGAGCCTGGCCGACACCCTACATTTCGGCCGCGCCAGCGATGCCTGCCACGTTAGCCCCTCGACGCTATCCCGCTCGATCCGTTCTCTCGAAGAAAGCCTGGGGGCAACGCTCTTCGAGAGGGACAACCGCCACGTCGCTCTGACCCACCAGGGCCTGACCTTTCAGACCTACGCCCGAGATGCCCTGGAGCAATGGGAGCTGGTGCGCCAGGCCCTGATGGAAGAAACCGCGGCACTCGCCGGCGAGATCAGCATTTTCTGCTCGGTGACCGCCAGCTACAGCTTCCTGTATGAGCTGCTGAGCGACTTTCGTACCCGCCATCCGCGCATTGAGCTCAAGCTGCATACCGGCGACCCGGCCCATTCGATCTCGCGGGTACTGGCCGGCGAAGAGGACATGGCGATCACCCCGCGACCGCGACGCCTCCCCGAGGCCCTGGCCTTCAAACCGATGACCACCTCGCCGCTGGTGTTCATCGCCCCACGGGACGGTGCCGACTGGATGCCCGCTCATCCAGAAGTCCCCACCGCCAAGCAATGGGCCGAAGTGCCGATGGTACTTTCCGAGTCGGGCCTGTCGCGGGAATACAGCGATACCTGGTTCAAGGCGCTGGGCATTACGCCGCACATCTATGCCCAGGTCGCCGGGCACGAGGCCATCGTCAGCATGGTCGGGCTGGGCTTCGGCATCGGCGTGGTGCCGAAAATCGTGGTCGACAACAGTCCGCTGGCCGCCCGGGTGCAGGCCCTGGCGGTCAAACCCGAGCTGCCCCACTACGACGTCGGACTGTGTGTGGCCCAGCGCCGGCTGAAGAGCCCGCTGATCCGCGCGCTATGGTCCGAAGTCTCGGCACGATAGCGCCACACTCCACTGGACAGACACGAAGGCCAGGCACGAAAAAGCCGCTCCGAAGAGCGGCTTTCCTGGCGACTTTCCTAGAGACGCGGCCTTGGCTTACGGCCGCCAACGCAACCTCAGAGGCTCAGCACCTTGTCGCCGCGAGCGATACCCGAGACACCGGTACGCGCCACCTCGAGGATACCCACCGGGGCCATGGCCTGAAGGAAGGCATCCAGCTTGCTGGCATCGCCGGTGATCTGCACCGTGTAGAGGTTCGGCGTCACATCGACCACCTGAGCGCGGAAGATATCGGCGGTGCGCTTGACCTCGTCACGGGCCGCGCCGAGCGCCTTGACCTTGACCAGCATCAGCTCGCGCTCGATATGCTGCCCCTCGGTCAGGTCGACCAGCTTGACCACGTCGATCAGCTTGTTGAGGTGCTTGGTGATCTGCTCGATCACCCGATCGTCACCAGTGGTGGTGACGGTCAGGCGCGACAGCGTCGGGTCTTCGGTCGGCGCGACGTTGAGCGACTCGATGTTGTAGTTGCGCTGCGAGAACAGCCCCACCACACGAGACAAGGCGCCGGGTTCGTTTTCCATCAGGATCGAGATGATATGGCGCATCAGGTCCGCTCCGTCTTCGAAAGCAGCATGTCACGCATGGAGCCCAAGGGCACCTGCATCGGATAAACGTGCTCGCGCGGATCGACATAAACGTCGAGAAACACCAGCTCGTTCTTGTCGGCGAAGGCCCGCTCGAGAGCGGGTTCGAGATCCTCGTGACGTTCCACCTTGAGAGCGGTGAAACCATACGACTCGATCAGCATCTGAAAGTCCGGCAGCGACTCCATGTAGGATTGGGCGTGACGGGACTTGTAGTTCAAATCCTGCCACTGGCGCACCATGCCCAGCGAGCCGTTGTTCAGGTTGATGATCTTCACCCCCACCCCGTACTGCTTACAGGTCGAGAGCTCCTGCATCATCATCTGGAAGCTGCCCTCACCGGTGATGCAGACCACATCATCGTCCGGATAGCTCTTCTTGATGCCCATGGCCGCTGGAAAACCGAAGCCCATGGTGCCCAGTCCGCCCGAGGTAATGAGGCGATTGGGCTTGTCGAACTTGTAGTACTGGGCCGCAAACATCTGATGCTGGCCGACATCGGTGGTGACGTAGGCCTCGCCGCGCGTTGCCCGGCAGATAGCTTCGATCACTTCCTGTGGCTTGAGCGGCTCGCCTTCCTGTGAGGGCTCATAGAGCTTGCCTACCCGCTCTTCGCGCCAGCCATCGAGCTTCTGCCACCACTCGGCGAGTGCGTCAGGCTGACTGATTTCTTTGCCCTGTATCAGGCTGATCATTTCGTTGATGACGCTGGCCGCCGGTCCGACGATCGGCACGTCAGCGCGCACGGTCTTGGATACCGAACTGGGATCGATATCGACGTGAATGATCTTGGCCGTGGGACAGAACTTGGAGGTGTTATTGGTCACCCGGTCATCGAAGCGCGCCCCGATGGCGATCACCAGATCGGCATGGTGCATGGCCATGTTCGATTCATAAGAACCGTGCATACCCAGCCAACCGAGGCACTGACGATCACTCTGCGGGTAAGCGCCGATGCCCATCAGCGTCGTGGTGATCGGAAAGCCCAGGTGTTTGACCAGGTCCGTCAGGCCTTCGCTGGCATTACCGGTGACCACCCCGCCACCGGTGTAGAACACTGGACGCTTGGCCTTGAGCATCAGCTCCACGGCTTTCTTGATCTGGCCGGTATGGCCACGAGTGACCGGGTTGTAGGAGCGCAGCTTGACCTTCTTCGGGTAGACGTACTCGTAACGCTCGGTGGGAGCGGTCATGTCCTTGGGAATGTCCACCACTACCGGCCCGGGGCGACCAGTCGCGGCCAGGTAGTACGCCTTCTTCAGCACCTCGGGAATCTCCGACGGGTGCCTGATCGAGAAGCTGTGCTTCACCACCGGACGGGTCACACCGATGATGTCGGTTTCCTGGAAGGCATCATCACCAATCAAGTGGCTCATCACCTGCCCACACAGCACGACGAGTGGGATCGAGTCCATGTAGGCGGTGGCGATGCCGGTCACGGCGTTGGTCGCGCCGGGACCCGAGGTGACCAGCACGGTACCTGGTTTGCCGGAAGCCCGGGCATAGCCGTCGGCGGCATGCGTCGCGGCCTGCTCATGGCGTACCAGGATGTGTTTGACCTTGTCCTGACGAAATAGGGCGTCATAGATATGCAACGCCGCTCCGCCGGGATAGCCATAGATGTATTCGACGCCCTCGTCCTGAAGGAAGCGGGCGATCATGTCGGCGCCGGAAAGCAGTTCCACTGTATTTCTCCCCTGGAGGTCTCGAGTGCCTTGCCGTGCTCAAAGAGGCACGCAAGTCGAGTGCGGCGGTATGCCGCGGCCGGTCGATGCCGGCACCTGATGCCAAACCCTGGCTTCATTCGGCCCGGATAGGGCCTGCACTCACATCACGGCGGTTCACCGTGTCGGGGCGTTGGCCGAGCGTGGCGGATAGCCTTGCCCGGATAATCCTTCGGCGGGTAGAGGTCTTGCGACCTACCCTTCACGCGGCGGTCGGGGATCGCCCGGATTCGTCCGCGCCCGCAATCAGGAACCGTCAAGAGTCCAATAGGCCCTCGGTAGTGTCAACCGTGAAACCGCCTTCCTGCGACGAGTAGACGAGAACCAGCTACTTCAACCGGCTGACAGGCGTCCGAATGGCCCTATGGGTGCAAGGGATATGGTACCGGCGCCACCACTCTTGGACCAATGTCTAGCGCGTTTTGGGTGGTAGATTTGCCGGCTGGTTGCTGTAATAGTTTTCGGCTGACACGATTCAGCTAACCACATAACGCACCTTTAGCCTTTCGCCGGGCTTTTCCTGGCCGCTTGGACCAGCAGACCGTATCACCCTGGCCCGAACCCTCTGGCCTTAGCATTTGGTCTTCGCCTCAGGTGAATCGATTCACCTGAGGCGAACCAGCCAAGGGCTCAAGAGAAGCAGCGACGAAAGGTGCCCAGCAAGGAGAAAGCGCATGTCTCGCATCATTCAGTGGTCGATCACGGTTGCCCTCGCCGGCTTCCTGTTCGGCTTCGATACCGCCGTCATCTCCGGCGCCGACAAGCCCATTCAGGCCCTCTGGGGACTCAGCGATCTGCAGCATGGGCTGCTGGTCATGTCGATGGCGCTGTGGGGCACAGTGGTAGGTGCCATCGGCGGCAACTGGCCCACCGACAGGCTGGGACGCCGAGCCACCCTGGTGCTGATCGGCATCCTCTATCTGGGCTCGGCGCTGGGCTCGGCGCTGGCCACTGACCCCTACTGGTTTTCCTTCTTCCGCCTGATTGGCGGCATCGGCGTGGGAATCTCCTCGGTCGCCGCCCCTACCTACATCTCCGAAATCGCGCCAGCCAAGCACCGCGGAGCACTGGTGGGCCTCTACCAGTTCAACATCGTGTTTGGCATCCTGATGGCCTTCGTCTCCAACTTCGTGATGGGTTCACTGCTGGGAGAAGGTGCGTGGCGCTGGATGCTGGGCATCGAGGCAGTGCCGGCGTTGCTGTACACCCTGATGATCTGCCGAGTACCCAAGAGCCCGCGCTGGCTGATTCTCAAGCGCAACGACGTTGAGGGCGCAAGCGAAGTGCTGAGAAAGATTGACCCCAATGCCGATGTGGATCGCGAAATCGCCACCATCCGCGCCGCGGAAACCAGCGAACAGAAGGCCCATGCGCCCTTCTTCTCCGGACGCTATCGCCTGCCGGTCCTGCTGGCCTTCTTGATCGCCTTCTTCAATCAGTTCTCGGGTATCAACTTCATCATCTACTACGCGCCGCGAGTATTCGAAGCCGCCGAACTCGGCAATAGTGCCGCCCTGCTCTCATCCGCCGGCATCGGCCTGGTCAACTTGGTCTTCACCATGGCCGGCATGGCGCTGATCGACCGCCTGGGGCGTCGCACCCTGCTGTATATCGGCTCAGTGGGCTACCTGGTCTCGTTGGTGCTGATCTCGCGGGCCTTCTTCCTCGGCAACCTCGGTGGTCTCGAGGTGCCTTTGCTGCTGGGACTGTTCATCGCCGCCCACGCGATCAGCCAGGGGGCGATCATCTGGGTGTTCATCGCCGAGGTCTTCCCCAACCATGTGCGCGCCCGCGGCCAGTCCTTCGGCAGCTCCGTACACTGGATCTGCGCGGCCCTGATCACCCTGGTGATGCCCTGGGTGCTCGGCACCTTCAACGGCGGCCCGGTGTTTGCCTTCTTCGCGGTGATGATGGCGCTGCAGGTGCTGTTCGTGAAATTCCTGATGCCCGAAACCAAGGGAGTATCGCTGGAAGCTCTGCAGCAGCGCCTGGTGCGCGAGCCGACGCCAAAGACGCGCCCCGCCAGCGCCGGCTCACGCTGATCACGAGCCCTGGTAGTCGAGCCCTGGTAGTCGGGCGCTGACCTAGGAGCCCCATAAAGCACGAAGGCCCGCCTCCTGAGAGGCGGGCCTTTTCGTGTGGCCGGCCGACGCGGTTGGTATTCGGGTCGGCCGAGACTTGATAAAGCCTCTTTGGTTACTCCTTGCTGAACACCAACTTTCCGTCCTGGCTTGCGACCTTGATGGTGTCGCCCGGGGCGAACTTGCCGGCGAGCAAGTCCTGCGCCAGCGGGTTCTCGATCCGACTCTGGATCGCCCGCTTGAGCGGCCGGGCACCAAATACCGGGTCGAAGCCCACCACTGCCAGCTGGGCCAGCACATCGTCACTGATCTGGAGCGACAGCTCGTGCTCGGCAAGCCGCGCCCGCAGACGATCGAGCTGGATACTGGCAATGGCCTGGATCTGCTCCTGGCCGAGGGCGTGGAAGACCACCACCTCATCGATACGGTTGATCAGCTCGGGACGGAAGTGGTCGCCGACCACCGCCATCACCATTTCCTTCATGTGCGCGTAGTCCTTCTCGCTATCACCGCTGTCTTCGCCGCCCATGCGCTGGATGATGTCCGAGCCCATATTGGAGGTCATCACGATCACGGTATTGCGAAAGTCCACGGTACGTCCCTGACCGTCGGTCAGCCGGCCATCCTCAAGCACCTGGAGCAGGATGTTGAAGACATCGGCGTGCGCCTTCTCGACCTCATCGAGCAACAGCACCGAGTAGGGCTTGCGACGCACCGCTTCGGTTAGATAGCCGCCTTCTTCATAGCCGACATAGCCCGGAGGCGCGCCGATCAGACGGGCCACGGAGTGCTTCTCCATGAACTCGGACATATCGATGCGTACCATGGCCTCCTCGGTATCGAAGAGGAAGTTGGCCAACGACTTGCACAGCTCGGTCTTGCCCACCCCGGTCGGGCCGAGGAACAGGAAGGAGCCGTTGGGCCGGTTCGGGTCGGCAAGCCCGGCCCGGGAACGGCGCACCGCATTGGCCACCGCGGTGACCGCCTCATCCTGGCCGATCACCCGTTCGTGCAAGGCCTCTTCCATGCGCAGCAGCTTGTCGCGCTCGCCCTCGAGCATTTTGGATACCGGGATGCCGGTCCAACGCGATACCACCTCGGCGACCTCCTCCTCGGTGACGTTGGAGCGCAGCAAGGTGTGGGTCGAGGTGTCCGCAGTTTCGCTTTCCTCGATCGCGGCGATCTTACGCTCGAGCTCCGGAATCACCCCGTACTGCAGCTTGGACATCGTCTCATAGTCGTTCTGGCGCTTGGCGGCGTCGAGTTCGATGCGCGCCTTGTCGAGTTCGGCCTTGTGCTGGGCCGCGCCCTCGATGCTGGCCTTCTCGGACTTCCAGACCTCGTCGAGGTCGGCGTATTCCCGAGACAGCTCGTCGATCTGGGTCTCGATACTTTCCAGGCGCTTCTGGGAGGCATCATCGGTCTCTTTCTTAAGCTGCTCGCGCTCCATCTTGAGCTGGATCAGGCGCCGGTCGAGGCGGTCCATTTCCTCGGGCTTGGAGTCGAGCTCCATGCGAATCCGCGAGGAGGCCTCGTCGATCAGGTCGATGGCCTTGTCCGGCAGCTGGCGGTCGGTGATATAGCGCGCCGACAGCTTGGCCGCGGCGATGATCGCCGAGTCGGTGATATGGAGACGATGATGGACCTCGTAGCGCTCCTTGAGGCCACGCAGGATGGCGATGGTGTCCTCCTCGGAGGGCTCGTCGACCAACACCTTCTGGAAGCGGCGCTCCAGTGCCGCGTCCTTCTCGATGTACTTGCGGTACTCATCCAGGGTCGTCGCACCCACGCAATGCAGCTCGCCGCGTGCCAGCGCCGGCTTGAGCATGTTGCCGGCGTCCATGGCGCCCTCGGCCTTACCGGCGCCGACCATGGTATGCAGCTCATCGATGAACAGGATCACCCGCCCCTCTTCCTGGGCCAGCTCGTTGAGCACCGCCTTGAGCCGCTCTTCGAACTCACCGCGGAACTTGGCGCCGGCCAGCAGCGCGCCCATGTCTAGCGACAGCACGCGCTTGTCCTTGAGCCCTTCCGGCACCTCGCCGTCAATGATGCGGTTGGCCAGGCCTTCGACGATGGCGGTCTTGCCGACGCCAGGCTCGCCGATCAGCACCGGGTTGTTCTTGGTGCGGCGCTGCAGCACCTGGATGGTGCGGCGGATCTCGTCGTCACGGCCGATCACCGGGTCAAGCTTGCCTTCGGCGGCCCGGGCGGTCAGGTCCAGGGTGTACTTGGCCAGCGCCTCACGGGACTCCTCGGCGTTGGGGTCGTCGACCTTCTGGCCGCCGCGCAGACTGTCAATGGCCGCGGCCAAGGCCTTCTGAGTGAGGCCGGCCTGGGTCAACAGCTTGGTGACTGCATTATTCATGGCAAGCGCCGCCACTAGCACCAACTCGCTTGCGATAAACTGATCGCCGCGCTTCTGGGCTTCCCGGTCGGCCAGGTTCATCAGCCGCACGAAGTCCCTGGACGGCTGGACCTCGCCGTCGAACTGGCCGACCTCGGGAAGCCCATCCAGATAATTGGTCAGCGCGCTGCGCAACGCTGCTGCATCGCCGCCGGCCTTGTCGACCAGCCCCTTGAGGCCGGCGTCGCGATCCTCGAGCAGCGCCATGAGCAGATGACCAGGATCGAGCTGATTATGGCCACGCCCCACCGCCAGGGATTGGGCATCGGCCACCGCAGTTTGCAATTTGCCAGTGAATTTATCGAATCGCATCGCATGTCCTCCATGAGGGCGGCGGCGCGTTCGGACGCACCGCCTGCCTGTGTCGTGTCTTGACAGTATCAATGGAGGTATGGTGGCCCTCTTTCAAGGCGCCAGCCTTAGGAAAGGTGCACCGGCTTGATGCAGATCAAGGTTGGCTTAGGGGCCACCGAATATGACGCAGGTAACACAGCATGGGCAGCCTGGTAAGGCGAAGCGTCTTTTTCAGGGCCGGAAGGTGCATCCATGCGATTCCGGCATTTCCGCCATCCATGGCGGTCAGATGAAAAGCCGAGCCCCCAGGTAGGGATTCACCGCGTCTTCGCGGTCCAGACCGCCGAAGTACTCAACCGCATCAGCGCAGCCAGATCGCGCTGGCCATACGGCCAGTGACGCCGTCGTCACGGCGATGGGAGTAGAAACGCGGTTCGCAGGCGGTGCAGAAATGGCCGCCGCTGATGTGGGCGACGCCGAGGCGCTCGAGGCGCAGCCGCGCCAGCCGGTAGATATCGGCCATGTAGTGACCGAGACGATAGGGGCTGGGCTCGAAGGCGCTCTCGGCCTCGGGTTGAACTGCCACGAAGGCATCGTGCACTTCGGGGCCCACCTCGAACTGCGCGTTGGAAATCGCCGGGCCTAGCCAGGCCATCAGTTCGCTGGGCTCGGTACCCAGCGCCGCCACCGTGGCTTCGAGCACGCCGCCGGCGAGCCCTCGCCAGCCGGCATGGGCGATACCCACCCGGGTGCCCAGCCGGTCGCAGAAGAACACCGGCAGACAGTCGGCGGTCTGCACCACGCAGGCATGGCCGGCATCGAAGGCCACCGCGGCATCGGCTTGAGGCGCATCCGGCACATAAACCTGCTGCACGCTGGCGCCATGCACCTGGTCGAGCCACAGCAGCGGACGGTCACTACCGATCTCGGCCTGCAACAGCTCGCGACAGCGCGACACCATCGCCGGGTCGTCACCCACATGTTCGGCGGTATTGAAGGCCGCGAAGGGCCCTTGGCTGGGCCCGGTCTCGCGGGTGGTGACCAGGGCCCGCACCGTGCTCGGCGCCGGCCAGTCGGGCAGCACTAGAGTAGGGTGCGGGTGCAGCGTCGCAGCGGGGTCCGTCATCACCGGATTCCTCAGCAAAGCAATGGCCTCATCGCATGGTTTCGTGATCGTCGCGCAGGTAATCGAGCAGCATCAGCATATCGTCGGGCAGTGCGGCGCGAAACTCGAGGCGCTGGCCGCTTTCCGGATGAACGAAGGCCAGCTTGCGGGCATGCAGGGCCTGACGCGGGAAGCCGCGCAGCAGGTCCTTGAGATCATCGTCCGCCCCCGGCGGCAGCTTGAGACGCCCACCATAGAGGCTATCGCCAATCAGCGGAAAGCGCTGGTGGGCCATGTGTACACGAATCTGGTGGGTCCGCCCGGTCTCGAGCTTGCAACGCACATGGGTGTGATTGCGGAAACGCTCGGTCACCCGGTAGTGGGTAACGGCCGGCTTGCCAGACGCCGTGACGGCCTGGCGTTTGCGATCTTTGGGGTGGCGCCCGATCGGCGCCTCGATGCGCCCGCCGGAGGTCACGACCCCGGTGACGATGGCATCGTATTCCCGCGAGACGCTGCGCGCCTGCAACTGCTCGACAAGCTGGGTCTGGGCGGCAAGAGTCTTCGCTACCACCATCAAGCCGGTGGTGTCCTTGTCGAGGCGGTGCACGATACCGGCGCGAGGCACGCTAGCAAGCGCCGGGCAATGATGCAGAACGGCATTGAGCAGGGTACCGTCAGGGTTACCGGCGGCTGGGTGCACCACCAGGCCGGCGGGCTTGTTGATCACCAGCACGGCGGCGTCTTCATGGACGATGTCCAGCTCGATGGCCTGGGGCTCAAAACGCAGCTCGTCCTCGACCACAGCGGTCAGCACGAGCTGCTCGCCGCCGTAGATCTTGTCCTTAGGCTTGGCACGAGCGCCATCGAGGGTCAGGTCGCCGGATTTTATCCAGGCCTTGAGGCGCTCTCGAGAGAAGTCGGCGAAGATCTCGGCCGCCACCTGATCGAAGCGCTGGCCGGCCATGGCCTCGGGAATGCGGGCGTCGCGATGTACGGTTTCTGACATGGGGGCTG
>CETM01027764.1_pt1 | contig 12483 bp, 13 predicted proteins | sample 361451 | NCBI WGS metagenome assembly CETM01 (sample SAMEA2622690, study PRJEB7988) | marine metagenome | isolation source: saline water (ENVO:00002010), including
ATCAACTAATTTTGGATCAAAAAATATTATTAATACACCAATAAAAGATGAAAATATAAGAAACCATTTTTTTGGACTTATATTTTCATTTAGTATGAATGCACTAGCAAGAATTCCAAAAGGTATTGCTAATTGAGAACCAACAATTACTGGTGAAATAATAGATGAGTAGTATAAGGATAGGGTCATAAATACATAAACCATAACACCCATTGAAATTGAGAAAGCTATTAAGGAAGGTAAATACTTTTTTTCTGGTATCTTAAATTTCCAAAAAGGGATTAATATTACTAAAACTAATCCCATTCTTAGAGATGCCATAAGAATTGGAGGAACAGAGTCATTTAAAACTAATTTGGTGAAAGGAAATGCACTACCATGTACAATAGCGATAAAAAGTAAAATTAGTAAATGTTTAAGCGGCAAAAAATTAGAGATTAAAAATACTGTTTAAATGTTTCATTAATAGATAAAACACCATAATCACTTAGTCCTCCAATAATAAGTTGCAATGCTACCAATAAAATAAATCCCAAACCAACATAAACTATCCATAAATGTTTTTGTATGTAATGGGCTAAATATGTTGCTAAAGCCCCTGTCAAAACAACTGATAACATTAAACCAAAAATCATAAATCCAAAAAATCCTTTTGCAGCAGCCACAACACCAATTACATTATCAAAACTTATCATGATATCTGCAAATAAAACTTTACCAATACTATTTATGTATGAAGGTTCTTTAGTTTTCTTTGTTTGAGATCTTACTTTTTTTATATCTACTAAATCTTTTCTTAAATCATTAACTATCCAAATTAATAAAATACCTCCTAAAATTTTGATGAAATAAAATTCGAATAAATATGTAGCAAATATTGCAAAAAATATTTTAAAAACAAAAGCACCTATTACTCCCCACAGAATAATTTGTTTTCTATTTTTGGGTACAAAATTTGCTGCTATAGAACCAACTATTACTGCATTATCAGCTGTAAGAATAATTGTAATAAAAATTATCTTCGTTAAAATTACGAGTTCTTCAATCAAAATATAATTATAATATTAAATATTAATAATTTTTCAATCAAAAGTAGTATTATTTTTTTATTGCTAATTTTTTTAATACATAATCAAATACATAAAAAAAAAATGGAGGATAAATGAAATTTATAAAATACTTTATAACTGTTTTATTTTCGTTAATTTTTTCAATAAACTTAGCAATTGCTGAAAAATGGGACATGGCTCTAGCATATGGTGCAGGGAATTTTCATTCAGCTAATGCTACAGAATTTGCAAAAAATGTAACAGAAAAAAGTGGTGGTAAGCTTACTATTGTCACTCACCCTGGTGGGTCATTATTTAAGGGTGGAGAAATTTTTAGAGCTGTTAGAACTGGTCAAGCTCAGATTGGTGAAAGATTTATGTCAGCTTTAGGAAAAGAAGATCCATTATTAGAAGTAGACTCTCAACCTTTCTTAGCCACATCGTATTCAGATGCTATGAAATTATATAAAGCATCTAAAGATGAAATTATAAAAGGTTTAGATGCTAAGGGATTAATTTTTTTATATGCAGTTCCTTGGCCAGCGCAAGGTTTATACAGTAAAAAAGAAATTAGCTCCGTTAATGATCTAAAAGGTTTAAAATTTAGAGCATACAATTCGGCTACAATAAGAATTGCAGAGTTAACAGGAATGGCACCTACAAAAATTGAAGCTGCTGAAATAAGTCAGGCTTTTTCTACGGGCGCAGTTGAAAGTATGATTACATCTCCAACTACTGGAAAAAACTCTAAGATTTGGGAGAATGGTGTAAAATATTTTTATGACATAGCAGCTTGGTTTCCAAAAAATATGGTAATTGTTAACAAAGATGCTTGGAATAAACTTGATAAGGCAACTCAGGATTTAGTAATGAAACAGGCTGCTCTAGCAGAGAGAAAAGGCTGGCAATTATCAAAACAAGGAAATGTTGGAGATAAAAAAGCTTTAGCAGATGCAGGTATGGTAGTTGGTAAAGTTAATTCTGCTTTGCAGTCTCATTTTGAAAAAGTTGGAGAGACAATGGCTAAAGAATGGTCTCAGAAGGCTGGATCAAGAGGAGCTGCCGTTTTATCAGCTTACAAATAATTTAATTTATTCTATCTTAAGGCCGCTTAATTAAACTAAGTGGCCTTAAATTGTTATGTTAAGATCTTTAGATAAAACTTTAAATAAAATTTATAAATTTTCAGGTTATATTGCTGCAACCTTTTTGATATTGGTTGCAGTATTTATTCTTACAGGTGTTTCATCCAGGCTTTTTGGTTTTTATATTAGAGGTTTAGCAGAATATTCAGGATACTGTATGGCAGCAGCATCCTTTTTTGCTTTAGCATATACTTTTGTTGAGGGTGGTCACATTCGGATAACTCTTTTTTTAGAGAAACTTTCAGGCAATAGTAGATGGTTAATTGAAATTTGGTGCTTAAGTATAGCTACTTTTTTTTCAGGATACTTAGCATTCTATTTCATAAAAATGTTAATCATATCCTACAAATTTCAAGAAAGAAGTGAGGGTGCTGATGAAATTTTAATATGGATTCCCCAAACTAGTGTTGCAATCGGATCTACAATATTTTTTATAAGTGTCTTTCATAAGTTTATTTTGAATATCAAAAAAAATTAAATGCCTGAAATTTTTTTAACAATTTTTTTTATCAGTGTTTTACTATTTTTTTTGGGCTCTGGTATTTGGGTTGCGTTAAGCATGATAGGTGTATCTGCTATCGGGATGATGCTTTTTACCTCTAGACCAGTAGGTGATGCAATGGCTACTACTATATGGGGAACATCATCGTCATGGACTTTAACAGCATTACCTTTATTTGTTTGGATGGGTGAAATATTATTTAGAACAAAACTTTCAGAAAATTTATTTAAAGGCCTATCTCCTTGGACGCAAAAATTACCTGGAGGTTTAATTCATGTAAACGTTGTAGGATGTGCATTATTTGCTGCTATATCTGGATCATCAGCTGCAACTGTTGCAACTGTAGGAAAGATGTCTATTCCAGAACTTAGAAAAAGAAATTATCCAGAAAAGATATTGTTGGGAAGCTTGGCTGGTTCTGGAACCTTAGGTTTATTGATACCTCCATCAATTATATTAATTATCTACGGAGTTACTGTTCAAGAATCTATAGCAAAATTATTTATTGCTGGAATTATACCAGGAATAATGATTGCGTTAATCTTTATGTTTTATGTAATTATTTGGTCTTTGATCAACAAAAAACAAATGCCAAAAATTATTGAGGAATATTCATTTTTAGAAAAAATAAAAAAATCAAAACAACTTTTACCAGTAATATTACTAATTTCTGCTGTAATAGGATCTATATATACTGGAATTGCAACCGCCACTGAAGCAGCTTCTTTAGGTGTAGTAGGAGCTTTAATTTTGTCTTATTTTCAAAAAAGTTTAACGTTAGAAACATTTAGATCATCTTTGTTAGGTGCAACCAAAACCTCTTGTATGATTGCATTTATATTAGCAGGATCTACATTTTTATCTTTAGCAATGGGTTTTACAGGATTACCAAGAAATTTAGCTATATGGATACAAAATATGGATCTTTCTCCTTATTTATTGATTTTAGTTTTAATGATTTTTTACATTATTTTAGGAATGTTTCTTGATGGAATATCTGCAGTCGTATTGACAATGGCAATAATTGAACCAATGATTAGACAAGCTGGTTTTGATATGATTTGGTTTGGTATTTTTTTAGTTATTGTAGTCGAGATGGCTCAAATAACACCTCCAGTAGGATTTAATTTATTTGTTCTCCAAGGAATGGCAAATAAAGATATGGGATATATTGCAAGAAGTGCATTTCCATTATTTTTACTTATGGTGTTAGCTGTAATACTTGTTGTAATATTTCCTGAAATTGCCTTATGGTTACCACAACAAATGGTTCAAAATTTAAGTTAGTATTTGGAAACTTTTTCTCCAGCTATAATTGCTTTTAACTCCTCATATTCTTCACAGTTACAACTTTTTAACACTTCAAGTCTTTCAACTGCAAGATTATGTCTACCAGTCGCCACGTACAATTCTCCAAGATATTCATTAATTCCAATGTGAGTTGGATTGATAGCTAAACCCTGTAAATAGTATTTTTCACCATTTTCAAAATCTCCTAATTTTCTAGTGGTGAAACCTAGATAATTTAATGTATCTGGTTTATTAGGTTTTTTTTTGTTAGATTTTAAAAGAAGTTTTTGCGCTTTTGCGTATTTTTTACTAGCTTTTTCTAATTTTCCTTTTTTTTCAAGTTTTTTTGCACTTTTAATGTAAGAAACAGCTTTTTCATAACTAGATTTCATTGCGCTTCCATCCCCGCCAGATGAACTAGAACCTGCCGAAAAACTATTTGTAATTAAAAAAATATAAATAATTGATGTAACAAAAAAATTTTTAATCATCTTTTAAATTTCTCCATTTTGTTTAAAGCTACTAACTTCAGGCCGTTATCTTGCAAATTATCTCTAATTGATTTTGCTGTTGCTAAAGAGCTTTTGTTATCCCCATGTATGCATACAGAGTCTATTTCACAAGGTATTTGTTTACCACTGTGACAATTGATAGCCTGATTTTTGACCATAATTAACACATGTTTTCTTGCTTGTTCAGGATCAGTTATTAACGCATGAGGTTTTTTTCTAGAGACTAAATTTCCATCGTCTTCGTAATTTCTGTCTGCAAAAATTTCACACGCAATTTTCATATCTAGCTTTTTTGCAGCTTTCTCCATTTTTGAGCCTGTTGGTACCAAATAGATCAAATCTTTACTAATTTCATTAATGGCCTTAGCTAAAGTAGTTGCTAATTCAATATCTTCACATGCCATATTATTTAGAGCTCCATGAGGCTTAATATGTGTGACTGATTCTCCATGGTTATTTGCAATTTTTTGTAAAATTTCATATTGATCAACTATTAATTTTCTAATTTCACTAGAAGAAAGATTCATTCTACTTCTTCCAAAATTTTCAGGGTCATTGAAAGAAGGATGTGCTCCAATGCTTACATTATTTTTTTTTGATATTTGAACTACCTGATTCATAGATTCATCGTCTCCAGCGTGAAAACCACACGCAACATTTGCTGAATTTACTATTTCCAGTAAATCTGGATCATACTTATTAGAATGATGTTTAGATTTTTCTCCCAAATCGCAATTTATATTAATTTCCATAGTCTGAATAGTTAAGTATAACATGACATGATAAAAAATATATCAAATCTTGGCGATACAGCTTTATACTGTGATTTTGGTACTGAGGTTAATAAGAATATTAATTCTGAAGTAATAAAATTTTTTAAAGTAATTAGAAAAAAAGGTATTGAAGGAATAACTAACCTAACACCCTCCTATAATAAACTAATAGTTTCTTATGATCTAAGGGTAACAAATTTTAAAGAAATAAAACATATAATTGAAAACCTTAATATTAATGAAACAGATGATGTAATTAATAAAAAGTTAACAATACCAGTATGTTGCGATACATCATTTTCTTTAGATATAAAGAGATTAGAAAAAAAATTAGATTTAAAAAAAGAAAAAATTTTAGAAAATTTTTTTAATAAAGAATACTTCTGTTATATGACTGGTTTTATTGCTGGAATGCCTTTCCTTGGGGATTTAGAAGAAAATATTAGAGCTCAACGATTAGAAACCCCTAGAGTAAAAGTTCCAAAAGGATCTGTAGGATTAACAGAGCAATTTGCCAACATTTATACTTTTGAGAGTCCTGGGGGTTGGAACATAATTGGCAATACTCCTTTAGATATATTTAATAGTTCAAAAGAAAAAGAACCTAATTTAATAAATCCTGGAGATTTAGTTGTATTTAAACAAATATCTTTAGATGAATATAATAATTACAATGAGTAAAAATTATTTTGAAATTATAAGAGCAGGAATAAATACAACTTTTCAAGACAGAGGCAGGGGCAATCTATATCATATTGGAGTCCCGTTTAGTGGAGCAATGGATACTAGAAATTTTTTTTTATCAAATAAATTAGTTGGTAATAAAGTAGACCTCCCTGTAATTGAGTTTGCATATCAAGGTCCTTTATTAAGATTTAATGGAGATAAAATTATCATTGCTATTACAGGAGATGTTATTTTTAAATTAATAAAAAAAGATAAAGAAATTGATGGAAACTGTTATGAATGTTATCAATTAGAGCATGGAGATAAAATTGATATATTATCAACAAACAAATCTGTTTATGGCTACATGGCTATTAGTGGAGATCTAGAACTAAAATTTCAGTGGGGCAGCTGTTCTATAAATACAAATGCTAGGATTGGTTCTAATGAAGGTAAAAAATTAGCAATTGGACAAAAAATAAATATTTCTAAAATAAATATTAACCAAGCTAAAAAAAAAATAAATTACCTTAATTCAAGAATAGAAAATATAAGAGTAATCAAAGGCACAAACTTTAATTATTTTTCTGAAGAGGCAAAAAAAATTTTTTTTGAAAAGGAATTCACAGTTTCAAAGTTATCTGACAGAATGGGTATGAGACTTGAGGGAGTTAAAATTGAAAATATAATAAATACCAATATTAAATCCGAGGGCTTATTGAAAGGAGTAATTCAAGTTCCTGCTGATGGTAATCCAATCATTATGCTTTCAGATCATGGGACTATAGGAGGATACCCAAAAATTGGCGTTGTAGCGAGTGTTGACTACGACAGGTTAGTTCAAATAGCGCCTGGTTCAAAAATTAAATTTAAAGAAGTCAAATTATCTGATGCAGAAACTTTATTTAAGCTATATGAAATGGAAACTCAAAATTTAATTTCACAAATTTAATGAATTTAATTAGAAAATTACCAGGACCTTTGTTAATTTTTTTAGGAGCACTGAGTCTTAGTTTTGGTGGTTTAATAGTTAAATCTTTTGAAGGAGCTACTCTTTGGCAAATTTTATTTTGGAGATCTTTATTTTTTTCTCTAACTGTTTTAGCTTTTTTAATAATTAGCTACAAAGGAAAAACTTTAAAATCATTTTACGTTTCAGGTTTACCAGGATTTCTTGGTGGAATAATATTATCTATTGGTTTCTGTGGTTATGTTTTTGCTATGTATAATACGACAGTTGCAAATACTAATTTTATCATTTCACTTCAAATATTATTTCTTTCAGTATTTGGTTATTTTTTTTTAAAAGAAAAAATAAGTGCTATAACTTTAATTTCAATTATTTTAGCTATGACAGGTGTTTTATTGATGGTTGGAAATTCACTCACACCAGGTGAATTATCTGGAAACATAGCGGCATTTTCAATGCCTATAGTTTTTGCAATTTTAATTATAATAATAAGAAAATATCCGACAGTAGATATGGTACCAGCTCAATTTGTAGCCGGGGTAAGTTCATGTTTAGTTGGATTTTTGCTCTCAACCAAAATAATGATATCTCCTCATGATATTTTTTTAGGTTTCCTAGCTGGTTTTTTTCAAGTTGGGTTTGGTTTTATTTTTATAACTATTGGAGCTAGATCAACACCGTCAGCAACGGTGGGAATAATTATGCTATCAGAATCTGTTCTGGGCCCTATTTGGGCATTCATATTTGTAAGTGAAAGACCATCTATGTTCGGATTAATTGGAGGTGCAATAATACTTTTTGCAGTATTGCTTCAGTTTTACTCACTTATGAATAAAAGTAAAAAAAATACTATAATTTAAATTGAAAAATCTTTTACAAAATTTTCTGAAGATACAATTTCAAATTCTCTTAATCTCTCTGAAGAGCTGTAATATCTAAAATATTTTTTATTAAATTTTTCTTTTTCTTTTAAATTTGTATATCCAGGATGGATTAAAACCTCAATATTTATGTCAGAATCAATATATTGATTAATACCTTTTTTTATTGTTTCGATATTTTGAATTCCCGTATAATTTATTCCTGTAAAGTTATTAGTTTTATCAGTGTCATTAAAGATATTTAAGAATTTGATTAAAGTCAGTTTAAGAAGATTTGTAAGATAAGTAAAATTGATAAAGTATTTTAATCCAACAAAATAAAATTTTTCAGAAGGATTTCTAATTTCTATTATTTTATGTTTTTTTTTCAAATTTATTAAAATTTTATTAATCCAAGGGATTACGTGTATATGCTCGTGGCTATCTATCTTAATGTCATTAATCTTAAATTTTTTTTTAAAATATTGAATTTGCGTCTCTATTTGATCAATTATTATTTTTTTGTGTCGTGAAAAATTTGGATTTAATTGTAAAAATAATAATTCAAAAAAGGTATAGCTTCTATTGATCAAAAAATTTTTATATGACTCTGTAAGATTAACATGTAGCTTAATATTAACTTTCTTATTTATAATATTATCAAAATATTTTTCATCAAAACCTACCAATACTGATACACTACTAATATTTTTATTATCTATACATTTTAAGATATTTTGAGAAATTAATTCACTTCTACCAAAATCATCTGCATGGATATGAATTTTTTTTGTCATTAGTAATATAAATTCATAAATATCAAAAATGATGTACTAAAAAAATAGTGAAATTTGATGAACTTATCATTGATTTCATCTTCTTTATAAAAAAACAATGAAAGAAATATAAGCATTAATGGATCAAAGTATTCTTGAAAAATAGGATTTGCTAATGAGGAAATTAGAATAAAAAAAAGAACAAAACAAATTAATGAAAATCTTTTTTGTGATGCTGCAAATATACAAATTATAGAAATATAGAAAATAAAATATACAAAAGTTTTTCTATAAACATTATCCTCTAACAAAATTTTACTAAATTTATCTAACCAACCATTTCCATATGAACCCCATTGTGGTCCATAATCAGTAGGGAATAACAATATTGTGATAACGTAAATACCAAATATGATTGTTAAAATTAAAATGTTTTTTTTATTATTCGTTAAAAACTTAAAAATTTTTTTACGATATATGAGTATATATGGTGATAAATAAAAAAAGATAATAGAAAAACAAAAACCAACTTGTTCAAGATACAATCTATTTCCCAATTCTCTAGATTTAGTATCATAAGGAGATATTACGCTCCCCCAATAATATATTAGTGCCAACACTGGAATAGATAAAATCATATTTATAACAAGATAAAGAATAATATTTTCTTTATTTTTTTCATTTTTAAAAAAAATAATCATGTAAATAAAAGGAACGATTAATAGCTTTTGATCAAAATAAACGCACAAACAGCTAAATATAGAAAATAAGATGATATCAATTTTTTTTTTTATTTTTCTTTTTAGGTAATTTGAAAAAAAATAAAAAGATATAACAAATGTTAATAATCCATAATTTTCCATACCAGCCCAATAAGCACTAGTTCTGAAATAAGGACTAAGATACAATATACTTGATAAACAGCCTAAAAGATAAAGATTTTTATTTGAATAATTATTTTTAAGGCTTAGAAAAAAAAATAATGGAATGAAAAAATTTAAAACAAAAATACTTTTTAAAAAATTTTCCTTGTTATTTGAAAATGGATTTAAAACTTTATTTAAAATATAGCTAAATGGAAAATGACTGTTTATACTATTTTTAATTTCTGATGTTTTTGTATTTCTGATCGAGTCAACTAAAGAATTCTCATTAAAGATAGTTTGATTATTCCATGTATTATTAAAATCTTTGAAACCTCCTCCTGCAGAGTCCTCTTTAATAGCAAAGCCATAAATAAAACTGATCATTGATAAAACTATTAACAAAATATACAGAAAATTATTTTTTGAATTAGACATTCTTTTTTATAAAAATTAATTTAAATAATAAAAATTTATATATTAGCCATGCAGGAAAAGTAACTGATATTGTTAAATATTTAAGTGTATCAAAGATTGCTTCTTTAATAGTTGAAGTTTCAATTATATGATTAAAATTATTATAATCTGCTTCTTGTAAGGCTAATATTAAATTTAATTTATATCTAATAATTGATTTACGAAAAAAGAATTTTGATAAAAAATCTAAGAAAAATATATCAAAATAATATTTTATACAGCTATTTAAAAAAAAATCTTTGTTTTTCAAGGAATTATTGTTTATGTATTTTTCTATTCTGATATTTGCAATATCTAAAAGTTTTTTATTTTCAATAAGATTAAAATATTTAATATAAAATGAGTATTCTTTGTTGGAGATTTTAAAATTACTATTCATTTTGTTTTAAGTATTTTTTTGAACGAAATAATCACCCAATGCTGCAGCATTAATACTTATCGGCTTGCTTGACAATCTAGGAATAATTGAAGCATCAGCTATGATTAAATTATTAATGAATTTTACTTGGCCATCTGTATTTGCAGCAAACTGGTCATTTTTCCCCATTGGAACTGTTCCAGCATAATGAATTGCTGAACCAGACTTATATCTAATTGTTTTAACTGGGATAGCAGACATTTTTATCAAATATCTTTTGACTCTTTTTTCGATTTTTTTGTCTAACAATATTTTTTCATTATTCTCTGTATAATTAATTTCAATAGTTTCATCTTTGTTAAGTTTAATCTTATTTTTATCTTGCAAAAAGTCAGGCAAAAAATACGTACAAATTCCTAAAGAAGAATACATACTGTAAAATATGCTTTTTGATAATCTTAGTGGTAATGGTAAATAATTAATTAATGGTTGATAAAACAAAGAGTTTAAATGCAAAAATTCTAGATGAATGTACTCATTTTTATTATCAAACCTTTCTTTCATGGCTCCTACCAACCTATTAAATTGGATTGATTTATAATTTATCTTTTTACCAAGCATTTTTGGAAAAAAATATACAATTTTAGTTTGTTTAGTATCCATTAGTCCTGTTTTTAATTTATCAATTTTTAAATTATTTTTTCTACAAGTTTTATTAAAAATAATTCCTGTTTGTATAGCGCCTGCACATAAAAAAACTTTGGAATTAATCTTATCTTTTTTTTCTACATTATTTTCAAAATAAACTATTTCGAAAATTTTTGAGTCTTTTAAATTAAAATAAGATACTTTGCGATTATCAAAATATTTAAAATGATTGTAAGCTTTACATTTTTTTAAGGTTGAATAAAGGGGGTTGTATATTGCATTTTGAGGACATCCCCATAAACATCTTGAAGTAAGTTTGCAACTGTCTTCTGTGGTAGAATTTTTAATAGCAAGCCTAGCTTTTCCTACTTCAAAATTTTCTTTGAAAAAATAATCATAATTGTTAGTAAAATTTTTTAAAAAATAATTATCTCTTTCATCTAAATTTATCGGATTTTCAATACCAAAATTTGAAATACCAAATGTGTCATTTATTTTGTCATGTATTTTAGAAACATTAAGTTCATTAAATATTTTTTTTTGAGATAGGTAAAACTTACTATGATCGATATTCCAATCACCGATTTCATCTTGATTATAAGGTATACAATTAGCCCCCCATCCATTAGCAATTCCACCTTCATTGAATGATTGATAAATATCAAAATTATTTAATTCATTAATTTCATTATTTATCTCACCTTTATTTAAAAGGAATTTTCTTAAAGGAGGTATTTCAAAAAGTTTTTGACTAGAGGGATGTGGAAATTGTTCACTTTCTTTTCCAATTAAACTTTCTACAGAATGATTTAGATCTTTCTTAAAATCTTTAAAATTTTCATTGTTTACCGTATCTAAATTTTCTTTTTTTCCAAAATCCCACAACTCAACCATCTCACCTTTTTCCAATAAGGCTAAAGCTACGTTTGAACCAGTTATACCTGAACCAATAACAATAGTACTCATTTAAAACTCATTATTTGATTTTCTTATTAAAAATTCTTTGTAATTTATTCTTTTTAACCAATCATCATCATCGTATTGTTGAAACATCTTTGACTTAAGTAGTATTTTTTTTATAAAATTTGGAAACTTTTTAATGAATTTGCTTGGAATATAAAAAATCTTTTTTTTTATATTGGATACTGCATTAACATATTCTATCAAATTACAAAAATTCATTTTTTTATCTCCAATTAGAATAAATTTTTTAATTTCGAAATTTCCATTAATAATTTTTTTTATTGAATTACTCAAAGAATATAGTTTAATTGGGTAATAATTTTTACCTGGATTAAATACTGGAATAAAACCAATTTTTATATTTCTAATTTTTTCTCGAATATTTTTAAAATGAGGAGAGTCATTATCAAAAACTAAATCAATATATAGTTTATAAAAATTGTCATTATTTATTAAATTCATATCGAGTTCTTTTTTTGAGAGAGCATATTTATCAATTGAATTAGAAAATACTTTTGTAGAATTTAAACTTAAATATTTAGTATTAATTTTCCTCTCATTAATTACCCTTTGAGAAATTACATCGAACTTAGAATTAAAAAAATAATCTTCTTTTGTTTTACAATCTATA
>CETM01095008.1_pt1 | contig 12481 bp, 16 predicted proteins | sample 361451 | NCBI WGS metagenome assembly CETM01 (sample SAMEA2622690, study PRJEB7988) | marine metagenome | isolation source: saline water (ENVO:00002010), including
TAATATATTTTTGTATCAGACAAATGAACTCATTTTTTTTCTTATTTATAGGGATACCGGCTATAGAAATTTTTCTATTGATAAAAATTGGAGCAAAAATAGGGGCTTTGACCACTATATCTCTTATCTTTTTAACTGCATTGGTAGGGCTATATTTTGCTAAAATGGAGGGTATAAAAACGATAAGGACTGGAGTAATAAACTTATATCAACATAAAAGTCCTGTATATGAAATATTCTCTGGAGCGTCGATAGCGATTGCAGCTTTTTTATTGATAATACCAGGTTTTGTAACAGATATTTTTGGCTTTTTATTACTTATACCATTTACACGAAAAGTATTAATAAATTTTCTAATAAAAAAAAACGTTAACAACAGAAATAAGCATAATGAAACTCTAGACGGTGAAATAATAGAAGACAAAAAAGATGACTTATAAAATTATTGGCAAATATATCAAAGATTTAAATTTTGTTATACCAAATCCAAAAGCTTTTTTTTTATTATCGAAAAATATTTCAAATTATCAAATCAAAATTGATATAAAAAGCAATCAAGTAAATGAAAAAGTAATAGAGATTCAAACAACACTTAAACTTAATCCTGTAAAGGATGATTTTGATAACATAAATACCAAAATAGTTTACTCGGCTATTATAGAACTTGCTGAAAAGGTTAAAGATAAAAAGGAAATTGAAAAGATAATTTTAGTAAAGGTACCCGGTGATATCTACTCGGAATTAAGAAAAATATTTATTTTTATATTTGAAAGCTCTGGATTTAAAGATATAAAAATCAGTCAGGAAGTTGACTTTGAAAAACTATATAATTTAAATAAAGTTCAATAAAAATTTTTTTTAATTTCGCTCTTCAAAAAATTTTTGTGTCTTTCAATTTCATTTTTTGTTATTTCTAATATTTTTTTTCCGTATTTTTTTTCTCTATTCAATGTATCATTTCCTGCTGAATTTATAGAAGAGAGATTAAATTTGGGTTCTTTAGCATCTAAAAGATTTATATAAACTTCTCTTAAAAGTTCACAATCAAGTAATGCGTTGTGTTTTGTTCTACGGGATAGATCTATATTAAACCTTTTACATAATGCGTCTAGTGAATTCGATGCGCCAGGAAATTTATTTCTAGCAACTTCTAGTGAGTCGACAACTAATTTTTTATCAATTGATTCTTTATTAACATTTTTTAATTCGCCATTTAAAAAACTAAGGTCAAAATTTGCGTTGTGAATAATAATTTTCTTATTTTTTATAAAATTTAAAAAACCATCAGCTATTTCATCAAAACTTTCTTTGTCACTTAGAAATTTTTCAGAAAACCCGTGTACTTTAAAAGCTTCTTCCGGTACATTTCTTTTGGGATTTAAAAGTTTATGAAACACTCTATTTGTTGGAATTAAATCTTTAGTTTCTACACAAGCTATCTCCACTATTTTGTGACCTTCATTAAAGGAAAGGCCTGTAGTTTCTGTATCTAAAAAAATTTCATACATTATTCAATTATATTTAAAAGTTTAGATTTTAAAACTGATAAAGATTTATTATTAACAACTACATAATCACAATATTTAAGCTTTTTACTATCCTTCATTTGGTGATCATCTAAGTAAGAAAATAGTCTTTTATCGCCACCATTAGAAATATATCTTTTTAACCTTAAGCTCTTGTTAGACTTTATAAAGATTATCAAATCAAAATATTTCATAAGTTTACTCTCAATTAATAAAGGTATTTCTAAAAATATAATATTTTTAGATTTATTTTTTTTGATAAAATCAAACATTTTTTTTCTTACAACTGGATGTATAAGTTTTGTCAGCTTTTTTAAGTTTTCTTTTTTTTTTATTAATCTTTTTTTTAATTCTGATTTAAAATTATTTTTAATTTTTATATTAAACTTTTTGAGAATAATTTTGTTAAACTTTTTCGACTTATACAATTTTTTTACACAATCATCTGCACTAAATAGTGGACCTCTTTTTAATGAAATTATTTTACTGGCGGTGGTCTTGCCTGAGGCTATAGAACCTGTAATACCAATTTTAATCATTGTAATTTTGAGACCAATAAATTAATTAAATCATCATCAATCTCAGGATTAATCTTATTCCATAGATAAAACGATTTTTGCCCTTGGTAAATAAACATTTCTAATCCGTTAAAAGTTTTAATTCTTTTTTCTTTTAAATATTTTAACGTTTTTGTCTCTAGAGGATTATAAATTGTATCAATAAAAATTAAATTATCTTTAGTTTTTTTAAAATCAAACTCAAAATCGTTGCCATTTTTAAGACCTAAACTTGTCGCGTTAATTATAATATCAAAATTTTTAAGCTGATCCTCTAATGTTTTCCACTCTAAAACATTTATAAAATTAAATCTCTTTTTTATAAAAATTGATTTTTCATAAGTTCTATTAACAATTGAAACGTTGCTTATTCTAGATTTTTGTAAAGAATGAATTATAGATGGGGACACTCCGCCAGCACCGATTATTAACACTCTCTTATTTTTCGCATTAGTAAGTTCTTTGAGATAACCAGCTTGTAAACCATACACATCTGTATTTTCTCCTATTAATACATCATCATTGTCTAAAAAAACTGTATTTACTGAGTTGGTTGATTTTGCATCATTAACTAATTTGTCAATATATGGAATTATTTTTTGTTTATAAGGTAAAGTGACATTAATTCCACTTATCTCTTTACCTCTTATTTTTTTTATAACACTTTCTAACTCTTCCTCATCGACATGGAGTAAGGAATAATTTGCATCAATTTCATATTTGTTAAACCAGTAGTTATGCAATGTAGGAGACAAAGAATGCTCTATAGGATTACCGATAATTGCAAATGTTTTTTTATTTTTTGTACTCATTTATATAATTAATAATTTGTTTAACAGGCAGACCCATAATTGAATTTTGGTCTCCCTTGATATACTCGAACAATGAAAGTCCGTCTGCTTCTACTTGGTAAACCCCATATGCTAATAAAGTTTTTGTTTTAATTTTATTCAAATAATTTAAAAGTTCATCTTCTTTAAAATTTTTCATTTTTAATTCTGACTGATCGGTGTAATTCCAAATCATTGATCCGTTTTTTGAAAAACAGACTGAGCTAATAAGATAGTGCTTAGAACCATTGAGAATTTTTAAAATCTTTAAAGCTTCCTCCCTTGATTTAGGTTTATTAATTAAATTATTGTTATGAGAAATAACACTATCTGCACCTAAAACTAAAGTATTAGGATAATTTCTACTTACCTTGATTGATTTAAGTTCTGCTAAATTTTTTGATATGATTGATGGAGAGGCTTTTTCTGCCAATAAAGATTTTTTTACTTCATCTTCATCAACATTTGAAACGATAACTTCATTATTAATTTTAAATTTATCTAAAATTTTTTTTCTTACACCACTTTTGGAAGCTAAAATAATTTTCATTTGTTCTTTTGAATTTCTAAAATTTTTAATATAGATGCCGCTGTTTCTTCGACAGATTTTCTTGTTACATCAATAGTAGGCCAATTATGTTTTTTAAAAAGTTTTTTGGATTGTTCCACCTCTTCTTTTATAAATTTTAAGTCAGTATATTCTTTTAAATTTTTTTCTTTCATTATTGCAACTCTATTTCTTCTAATGTCGGCCAGTCTTTCTGGATCAGCAACTAAACCGATAACACAAGTTTTGTTTTTTTTTGACTGTAAGCTCTCTGGAATTTTTTGATCTAAAACTAGAGGAATATTAATTGTTTTTAGTCCCCTGTTGGCCAAGTAAATAGAGGTTGGAGTTTTACTAGTTCTGCTTACACCAAGCAAAACAACGTCTGCATTAGAAACATCATTTAATTTCTTTCCATCATCATGAGACATTGTAAATTGAATTGCCTCTATTCTTTTATAATACTCGTCATCTAAAACATGTTGAGCACTTGGTTTGTGAATGGCTTTCTGATTAAGCAGTTTTGAAAAAGTTAATATTAAATTTCCAAGAATCCCAAAGCATGGAACGTTATTTTTTTGACTTATATTAGATATATATTTTGCAAGTTTTGTCTCCACGATTGTATATAAAATTATTGGGTTTTGAGTTTGGTAACAATTCTTGATAATTTTATCAATTTGTTGTTCCGTTCTTACGAATGCATATTCTTTTTTTTCATATTCAAAATTAGCAAATTGAGACTTTAAGGACAGGAAAATTCTGTCCAAGGTCTCCCCGGTTGAGTCAGACACAAGATATACATTGTATTTTTCGTTCATATTTTTGTTAATAATTTCTTAACAAGTTAAGTTTTTACATTATTTGAATTTTAATTGAAAAAAAACTAACAATAATCAACATTATTTTAACATTTTATTAAGTGTTGATATTATAGTTCTATAGTTGTTAGTAATTAAGGCAAATAATCAAATATGTCTTTAAATGTAAAGAAATTATCAAAATCAATATGAATAAAAAATGTATAAAAAGTTATATTAATAATTAACAAGATCTATTACTAATCACTTTTATATAAAACTTAATTATATGAGTAATCTTAAAGAAATATTAATAAATAAAAACAAGGCTTGTACTTCGATATGGTTTATGAGACAAGCAGGTAGATATTTACCCGAATTTAGAAAAATTAGAGAAAAAAATACTAATTTCATTAATCTTTGTCTAAATAGTAAATTAAGTTCAGAAATCACTCTACAACCAATAAAAAGATATAACCTAGACTCCGCAATAATATTTTCGGATATCTTAATTATACCACACGCGATTGGGCAAAAGGTACATTTTAAAAAAAACTTTGGTCCCATTCTAGATAGATTTGATCTAGAAAAATTTCAAAAAAAAAGTTTTAATAGTTATATTGATAATTTGCAGCCCATTTATAAAGCAATAAGTTTAACAAGAGAAAAATTACACAAAGACAAAACTTTAATCGGATTTGTAGGAGCCCCGTGGACACTACTAGTTTATATGCTTAATCTAAAAAACAACACAGGTGCAGTGGATTTTAAAAAGATAAATCTTAGTGAAAAAAATTTAAAATTAATATTTAAAAGATTAGAAAAACTAATTTGCCTTCACATAGAAAACCAGTTCAAAGCAGGTGCAGATGTGATACAAATTTTTGATAGTTGGGCAGGGAAAATACCACTAAACAAATTGGACTCATACTGTTTTGGGCCTCATAAAGAAATTTCTGACTTTTGTAAACTTAAGAAAATACCTTTTATTTGTTTTCCTAAGGGCATTGGAAAAAAATATTATGAATTCAATAAAATAGTCAAACCTAATGGTTTGAATATAGATTATGAGATCGATCCAGTTTGGGCGGCAAAAAATCTTAAAAATGTTACAATACAAGGCGGGATGGATCCAAAATATCTACTTAGCCCAGATTGTGAATTAGTCACTGAAGCAAAAAAGTATCTAGACGCTTTCAAAGATGTTCCTTATATTTTTAATTTAGGACACGGTTTAAAACCAGAGACAAAACCAGAAAAACTTAAAAAATTGATAAATTTTGTTAGAGATTACAAATGAAAACAGAACAACATCCAGAAGTAAAATATGGAAAAACCGGAGTTCTTATAATTAACCTAGGAACACCAGACTCGACAAGTTGGTGGGACATAAGAAAATATCTTAAAGAATTCTTATCAGACAGAAGAGTGATAGAGGTAAACCCAATAATCTGGCAAATAATATTAAATTTATTTATTCTTACTTTTAGACCCAGCAAAACAGCACACGCATACAAACAAATTTGGTTTAAAGAAACAAACGAGTCTCCTTTGCTCTTTTATACTCGTTCTCAGGCAAATAGATTAAAAGAAAAAATACAAAACGACACAATCAAAGTTGATTTTGCAATGAGATACGGAAATCCAAGCATAAAAAGCAAACTGAATTTACTCCAAAGTGAAGGGTGCGAAAATTTAATTATTTTACCTCTCTATCCACAATACGCAGCCGCTACCACCGCCACTGTTTGTGATGAAGTTTACAGATCGTTAATGGAAATGAGGTGGCAGCCAAGCTTACAAATCATTCCTCATTATGAAAGCGAACCTCTTTACATTGAGGCATTAGTAAAAAGTATTAATAAAAAATTAAAATCTATTACTTGGAAACCAGACTTAATAATAACTTCTTATCATGGTATACCCCAATCTTATTTTGATAAAGGTGACCCATACCAGTGCTATTGCCAAAAAACATCAAGACTAATTGAGGAAAGTTTTTCAGAAATTGAAATAAAAACAACATTTCAATCACGATTTGGTCCTCAAGCATGGCTACAACCATACACAGATAAAACTCTGGAAAATTTACCTAGCCAAGGTATTAAAAATGTCTTGGTTATGTGCCCGGGGTTTGCTTCAGATTGTGTTGAAACTTTAGAGGAGATAAATATACAAGGAAAAGAGAGCTTCTTTGAAAATGGTGGAAAAAACTTTGATTTAATTCCTTGTTTAAATGATAACTCTGATCACATCAAACTTTTTGAAACATTAATCACTAAATATATCATTAAATAATCATATGAATTATTATTTATTATTTAAATCATTACATATTATTGCTGTCGTTTCCTGGATGGCGGGGCTTTTATATTTGCCAAGAATATTTGTTTATCATTCCGAGGCAAACCATGAGTCCCAGAAAGAAGTTTTTAAGATTATGGAAAAAAAACTCTATAATTATATTATGATGCCCGCGATGCTAGTATCATGGCTTTTTGGAGTTTTGCTTATACATTCATTGGGTTTTTCAGTTTTTTCTGAATTATGGATGCAAATTAAAATCGTGGCAGTACTATTATTAACTCACTACCATTTTTACTTAGGAAAACACCTAAGATTATTTGCTGGAGATGAAAATCAGAAATCTTCGAAATTCTTTAGAATTATAAATGAAATTCCCACAATATTATTGATAGCTATTGTATTTGTTGTTGTTTTTAAACCTTTATAAAAGGGGTTGAAATATTTTTAAAAACACATATATTTACATTGCATACCTACTAATCATTAAATTTCATGAACTTACAAGAATTAAAGAAAAAAAATCCTGCAGAGCTAATTAATGAAGCCGAAAAGCTCGGAATTGAAAATCCAAGCACGTTAAGAAAACAAGAAATATTATTTGCAATATTAAAAAAACTTGCTGAAAAAAATGAGCAAATAACTGCTACCGGAGTGTTAGAAGTGCTCCAAGACGGCTTTGGGTTCTTAAGAGCTATAGAGTCAAACTATCTTCCTGGACCAGATGATATATATGTTAGCCCAAGTCAGATAAGAAGATTTGGTTTAAGAACAGGAGATTCGGTTGAAGGAGAAATTAGAGGCCCCAAGGATGCCGAGCGGTACTTTGCTTTATTGAAGGTAAATAAGATTAATTTTGATAATCCCGAAAAAGGAAAAAATAAAATTGCTTTTGACAATTTAACGCCGTTGTACCCTAATGAGAGAATTAAATTAGAGGTCGAAAGTGTTAAAGCAGAAAAAAAGCCAGATAATACTGCAAGATTAATTGATTTAGTAAGTCCAATTGGCAAAGGTCAAAGATCATTAATTGTTTCACCTCCAAGAGCAGGTAAAACAATAATACTGCAAAATATTGCTCAATCTATTACAGCTAACCACCCAGAATGTTATTTAATGGTTTTACTCATCGATGAAAGACCGGAGGAAGTAACGGACATGCAAAGATCAGTTAAAGGGGAAGTAGTAGCGTCAACTTTTGATGAACCTGCTTCAAGACACGTTGCAGTAGCCGAAATGGTAATTGAAAAGGCAAAAAGATTAGTCGAGCACAAGAAAGATGTAGTAATATTACTAGACTCGATAACAAGATTAGGAAGAGCTTACAACGCAGTAATACCAAGCTCAGGAAAAGTTTTGACAGGAGGTGTAGACGCTAACGCATTACAGAGACCAAAAAGGTTTTTTGGAGCTGCTAGAAATGTAGAAGAGGGAGGGTCCCTAACAATTATATCCACAGCGTTGATTGATACAGGAAGTAGAATGGATGAGGTAATTTTTGAAGAATTTAAAGGAACAGGAAACTCAGAACTAATTTTGGATAGAAAAGTAGCAGACAAAAGAATTTATCCTGCATTGGATATTACGAGATCAGGCACTAGAAGAGAAGAATTGCTTTTTGCTAAAGATGACTTATCAAAAATGAATGTCTTAAGAAGAATTATAAGTCCGATGGGTACAATGGATGGTATAGAATTTTTAATTTCAAAACTGAAGAATACAAAAAACAACTCGGATTTCTTTGACTCAATGAATAAGTCGGCAAATTAAAAATTTATTGTATCGTTTGATTGCTAAATTCGACCCCATGTAAATAAAAACTCAATATGCTTTCAAGAACTATTATTTTTTCATCTAGCGAAACTGACTCTAAAAGTTTTTGTTTTTCCTCATTTGTTATTGGAGCAATCATTGCTAAAGTGTTAATTTTTTGAGAATCATCCAGTTTTCCGAATTCTTTCCAATTTAATAAAAGACCATTTTTTTCAAAAAATATCTTTGATTTATCTATTAACGGCTCAACGTTTACTTTTTCATTTAATGGTTCAAGGTCCAAAGAAAACTTATCGTAATCAACTTTAAATTCTCGGTATAACTTTGTATTTTGAGTTTCTTCTAAAACTTCAAACCTTGTTAGTCCAGTTAGATTTATCAAAATTCTGCCATCACTACTTTTTTGAAAATCACTTATTTTTCCCAAACATCCAACTTTGTAAACTTCTTTATCCTTTATTTTAGACTGTATCATTCCCATCAGTTTGTCTTTTCGTACAGCATCATTTACTAAATCCAAATATCTTTGTTCAAAAATATTTAAAGGTAGATTTGTTTTTGGAAAGTAGATGACACCCGGCAGTGGAAACACTGGAATTAGTTTAGGAAATTTTGAATTCATTAATTAATACTACCAAAAATACTTGTCATTCTGTATAAATAAAATCTTCGAATTTTTCTCTATTTTTGCAAATATAGTCAGGAAATGTCTCGTCAATATTTACCACCTCAAATTTATGATTTCGATCAAACAAATCTTCTTTTTGATTTATCTTTCTGTTTATAATATCTAAATCTTTAAATTTTTCATTGTTCCATTGTTGTTCCGCATATGAATCAAGTTTTTTGTATATTCCTTCCGCATTTTTAACTGAACTAAAATGCCAACCTCCATTATTAAAAAATTTATCAAATTTTGGTTTAAAAAATTTATAAAAAGGTCTTTTTTTAGCTTTTATATCTCTCAGCCACTGCGGAGATACTAAGTGTTTTTTTCTACACATACGAGTGCCAAACCAGTTTGGTTCCGACTTATTATGTAGATTTAATTTAAGTGAGAAATTTTTTTGGACAAAACAAGCATACTTGTCATTTTTACCAAACTCTCCTATTTTAATTGGATTAGGTATCTCATCTAAATCAGAAATCATAATTAAATCGTTATCTTCAAATTCATGAATACCACGTGCTAAAGAATTTCTTTGAAATTGATCTCTAAAGTGCGCAGGGTGCCAATTTTTTTTAAATTTTTTAACTATTTTTGGCAAATCATCAACTACAATGTACTCAATTTTATTTTTATACTTTTTAAAGTTTTCATATTTAAAATTAAGTTTTTTTTTGTTTCCAGCGTGATCTAAGGTTGCTTCACAAATTACAAATCTATCAACATAATCATAAAGAGTGTTTAGTCTTATTTCTAAAACTAAGTCTTCATCAAAATATGAAAAACAGTCAATTACTTTCATTTTTTTCAAAAAAATAGCTTACGTTACACGTTTTTATAAACTTATAATTTTTTTCTTCCATAAAGTTAAAAATTTTATTTTTATCTTCACTTTTTTCTAAAATTTCAATACAAATCAATCTTGGTTTATGTTTTTTAAAATTGATAGATTTTAAAACTTTATAATCTTGTCCTTCCAAATCAATATTTAAAAAATCAAATTTATCAGTTACAATATCATCAAAGATTTCGGTCTTCATTTCTTTTTTTATGTCTAATCCTTTTTTGTGTGTCATGGAGTTAGCCGCACTAAAATTGTGTTCAAAATAAACTGTTTTTTTTAGATTTCTAACATCACTTAGTAATGCGCATCTATTAACGTCGTTTTTTCTAGCTATATTGAACATATCAATTGAAGTTTGATTAAGATCTATGTTTATTCCTCTCCAGCCTTTTTTGTAAAGCAAATAAGTATTATTGTATCTTATGGGATGAAACGCGCCTAAATCTACAAAAGTTCCTTTACGATTATTTTTAAAAAATTCTATTAAAAAAAGATCTTCATCAAATTGAGAGTAATTATTCCTTCTATAAAACAGTTTATAACGAAATAATAATTGATAATATAAATATAGTTTGTAGAAAAATGTTCCTTGACTAAGCTTTTCTTTGATCATTCTTTTAAGATCTTATTTATTTTTTATAATGCTTGTTTTTAAAAAATTGTCTAGTTATAATAATTATAATGCGGGCATAGCTCAGTGGTAGAGCGTCTCGTTGCCAACGTTTAGTATTATATTACAAAAGCCTTTGTGTAGAACAACAACGCCAAACGCCAAGCTATCTTGGCACACTCTTGGCACAGTTAAGATTGAATTATTTTCCTCTCGCTATATCTTCTTGAATAGAAATCCAATGATCTTCTGGATCGTAGTCTGGGTCTTCTTTATAATTTTTTTCGTCTTGAAGCATTTCAGCTAGATCTCTTCCACACGGTTCATAATCTTCGTAAGCATTATCTTCTCCTGATGCTTTTAGATCCTGCTGTATTTCAGCTTCATCTCTTCCGCAAGGCTCATAGTCCAAGATGTACTGTTCGACAGCTGGTTTATTTTTTTTTGGTTTAGGCATAGTTTCTCCTTTCTTCTCTGTTTCCTTTTACTTTATTTTCAATAGACCAAAGCGGTTGTGTATTAGTGTAGTGAAAAGCTTTCATTTGATTATTTTTTTTAGAAAGATCAAAGCTTGCAAGAGGAACTATATGATCAATTTCCCATCCATTTTTTCCCATATTGCTCCACGTCATACCTGGCTTGAACTTCTCCTCTAAATAAGATTTATATTCTTTAAAACTGCAACCAAGATACATTATTGATTTACCATTTTTTTTAATAAGATTTTTCGTATTTTGTTTAAGCCCTGACTGAATTCTAGATCTTACTAATTCTTTTAATCTAAAATCGCTATCTTCTTGAAGCCTTCTATATTTTTTTTGAAGAATATTTTTTTTATTTTTCTGATAATAATCTTTTAAATAAAGTATTCTTTTAGGCTTTTGTTTTTGGAGAGTTAATTGGTACTTTTCAGGATTATTTTTTCTCCAATTCATCTGATATTCAACACATTTTTTTTTATTATTTTTCCTCCATAAAGCTCTGACATCTTTAAGTCTTGCTTTATTTTTTTGATACCAGAGCTTACCGTACTTTGCTGCGTGTTCTTTTCTTTTTTGTGGATCCTTATAAGGCATTATTCTAAAACGCTATGTCCTCTGTTAGTTAAGCATTTCTTTACTAAAGATTTATACTTAAATTCCATTTTATCAGGTAACCACAAGGTAGCCGGTCTGATGTAATAGTTGTAAACTGCTTTATAAGCTTCAACGAAATCATTAGTGTTTTCTTTAGCTATTGATTTGCATGTTTCAAGATCGTCCGTATATCTATGAGCAACCTCTTTACCATTTAAACCACGACTATCTACAACGGGCTTATAAGCACATCCAGATAACGTTAAGATAAGAACTAATATTTTTATATTTTTCATATTCAAATATTAGCTTCTATTTAATGAAACAGTATTAAATTGACGTCCAAAATTAGTTATCATTCCGGACAAAAAAAATCCCCCGAGTTTTGGGGCTCAGGGGATTTGTGAGAGTAAATGATTGTTTTGTGTAATTTTTATATCTTTGGATGTAAAAAAGATATTGAATACACGTCCAAAATTGATGTAAGTTCTGGACGTAAATTATGCCAAAAACTAGAGATTTTTTAACTATAGAACAGGCGCTAAATCACGCCCTTAAAGATCTTAATGATGATGATCTTGTAGCAACAAAGAAAAAAAAAGAGACATTTAATGTTTATGCAGATCCAGATAAACATGAAAGAAATATAACTCTAAGAGATTCGATTGAAGTTGATGCAGCTCTTATGAAGAAAAGCAAGGGACATCCTTTGCTAGACGTTTATCATGCGATATTAGACTTACAATTGCAGGGAAGTAATCAAAAGCCCAAAGTAGAAAGAACCTTAATAACGATGGGAGAAAGAGTCGGAAAATTAATGGGCGAGGTTGAAAAATCTATGTCTGAGGAAAGTGACTCTGGTGAAAAAATAAGCAAATCAGAAAAAGATAATATTTATAGAGCTATTAAAGAACTAGAGGAAAAAATTACTTCTCTAAAAGAGGCAA
>CETM01154215.1_pt1 | contig 12479 bp, 9 predicted proteins | sample 361451 | NCBI WGS metagenome assembly CETM01 (sample SAMEA2622690, study PRJEB7988) | marine metagenome | isolation source: saline water (ENVO:00002010), including
ATGCCTTCATCACAGCTCCTACGAATACTCCCTGGACCTTTTCTTCCCCTCCACAAAACTTCTCCCAGGCATCTGGATTCTCGGCAATAGCAATATCAACTAGCTCTTCGAGCTCGCTCGAATCCATTGATTCGAATCCGTGTTTCTGCGCTATAGAAGCCGGGTCAAGTTCGCTTTCGACCATCTCGACGAGGATCTGCTTGCTTTGTGTAGCCGTCAAAGCACCGGAACTTTCCATATCTGTTAATTCAGCAAAATGCTTTGGATTTAGCTTGTCCGCTCCTTGAATTGCCAGATTCTGCACCGCGTGTGTAATAGCTCGTCCAGGGTCAGCCCCATGACTTATTGCTTCCAAGACCAGTTCGGCCAACCCCCTGCTCACGACGGTGGCTGCAGTTTCCATATCAACGTTAGCTTTAGCAACAATTTTCTCTCTTAGCTGAGCCGGAAGCTCAGGCATGGCAGCCGCAATTTCTTGAATCCACTCCGCGTCGGGGTCAAGTAACACCAAGTCGGGTTCCGGGAAATACCGATAATCGTTCGCTTCCTCCTTTGATCGTAAGGTGTGCGTTCTGCCCTCTTCTGACCAATGTCGAGTTTCTTGCACTGGTTCCTCACCAGCCTCATAGAGATTGATATGACGCTCAGCTTCGTAGGTGACCGCACGTTGCAGAGACCTCAGGGAATTTAGATTTTTTATTTCACAACGGGTTCGAAGCTCTTGTGAACCAACGGGTCGCACACTCACGTTGGCATCAACACGCATTGACCCTTCCTCTAACCGCGCTTCTGAAGCCTTGGTGGCAATCAGTATTGCCCGGAGTTCTTCAACGTAGGCCCTGGCATCTTCTGCCGATCTAATATCCGGTCTGGATACAACCTCTAAAAGAGGGACACCGGCTCGGTTGTAGTCGACTAAGGCTTCTTCTGCTCCATGGATTCGACCATCACTGCCCCCAATATGTGTGGTCTTTCCCGCATCTTCCTCAAGGTGAGCACGTTCAATACCTATTCGAGTCCCATTCGGCAGATCCAAGGCACCATCGGCACAGATAGGACGGTCATACTGACTTACCTGATAATCCTTAGGCATATCAGGATAGAAATAGTTTTTGCGGTGAAAAACTGATGGCTGGATTTCGCAACCCAGAGCTATACCAATCGTCATGGCAAGTTCGACTGCGCGACGATTCAGCACCGGTAAGGATCCCGGCAACCCAAGACAGACCGGCGTGATATTTGTATTCGGTTCGTCCCCGAACCGGTTAGGGGCGTGCGAAAACAATTTGGTTTCTGTGGCTAATTCAACGTGAACCTCTAACCCGACTACAACTTCCCAGTCACTCATGCGGCATCTCGCTTTGGCGCTTGCGACTCAATGAACGACGCCACTCGAAACATCTGAGATTCACCTAACTGTGGGGCCATTACTTGAACCCCGACTGGCATTCCGCCCTCACCTGTTCCATAGGGAACAGATATAGCGGGATCACCAACCAAATTGCTAGGAACGGTGCAGGTATCACAGCGATACATGGTCATCGGATCCGATCGCTCACCAAATCTAAAAGCTACTGACGGTGATGTGGGCGACAGCAAAATGTCGTGCTTTGCGTAGGCCGAATCAAAATCTTGTCGCGTTAGTGTTCTCACTTTTTGTGCTTTGCCATAAAAGGCGTCGTAGTAGCCGGCGCTGAGCGCAAAGGTTCCCAACATCACTCTCGCAATAACTTCATCGCCGAATCCTTGCCGTCTGGTAGCAGCATTCATCTCTGCCACCTCATTACCTTCGGCTCTCATGCCATATCGGACGCCGTCGTACCTTGCAAGGTTGCTTGAAGCCTCGGCCGGCGCGATCAAGTAATAGGCAGTAAGTCCGTATTCGACTGCCGGTATCGAAACCAAATCCACAACGGCTCCCCCAGCCCTTAACGCATCAGCTGTTTGATGAACCTGTTCAACAACATCTTCATCGATGCCTTCCAACAGCTCCGAAACCAGACCCACTCGAAGACCTTCAACTCCACTGGACAGACCACCGCTCAGGCTGGGTGGTGGGGAGGGGATCGAGGTGCTGTCAAGCGGATCATGCCCTCCGATTGTTTCCAGCACTAGTGCCGCGTCAGCAACATCGTTCGCAAACGGGCCTATCTGGTCGAACGAAGATGCGAAAGCGACTAGGCCATACCGACTGACTAGCCCATAGGTCGGTTTCACACCCACCACCCCGCATAAAGCTGCCGGTTGACGAATTGATCCCCCCGTGTCAGAGCCCAAAGCAATCGGCGCGAAACCTGCCGCTACAGCAGCTGCTGATCCGCCACTGGAACCACCTGGCACCCGCGCTAGGTCGTGAGGGTTGTGTGTTGGGCCGAACGCAGAATGTTCGGTCGAACTACCCATAGCAAACTCGTCAAGATTTGTTTTTCCAATGATCACAGCTCCTGCAGCTCGCAGACGCTCAACCACGGTCGCATCATATGGTGGCTTCCATCCCTCCAAAATCCGAGAAGAACAAGTAGTAGCGAGATTTCGAGTACATAAATTGTCTTTTAGGGCCACCGGCACCCCAGCCAATGGACCTGGGTCATGCCCAGCAGCAAGGGTTTCATCAATCTTCGCTGCGGCCTCAATCGCATTTTCGCGGTCCACAACGTTGAAGGCATGAACATCTTCTTCTTTGTCATCGATATTTTTGAGAAAGTCTTCTAAGACCTGAAGCGCTGTCTGGCGCGATTCTCGAACATCCGATGCCAATTCTCGAGCTGAATTCAAGATGGATCTCCCAATATAGGGGGCACACGAAATTGGCCATCTGCCACATCAGGTGCTTGGACTAATACTTCTTGGGGCTCAAAAGTCGGTCCCACTACGTCATCCCTTAGAACATTCGATAAGGGGTAGGGATGTGACATTGCTTCCACAGAGTCAAGATCAAGATCCTCTAACTGTCTTACATGATCAAGAATTTTCTTCAGATGTTCGGTGAAGTGAGATATCTCGTCTTGAGAAAGGTCGATGCGCGCGAGTGAAGCAATGTGGGCAACAACATCTTGCGAAAGTGGTTGATTCATAATGCCTAACCTCCAAAGCAGTTCACATATACGGATCGTTTACGCTCAACGGTTCTTGCCACCATTCTTCTGGCGAAGGATCCCAATTCTCCGTGACAAGGGGATAAATACAATCTACGGGACATGGCTCTAAACATTTATCGCATCCAGAACACAGTTCCGGCAGGATGATCACATCAATACCATGATTAAAGATCGCGCCAAAGTTTGGTGGGCATGCTCGTAAACAGGCATCGCAGTTAATGCACTCCGACATCTCTATATACATCGGGGGGTTCGGCCATTTCTCGTTTCGTTCGCGATTTTCTATTCGCGCCAGCCTCGCTGGAGTGTTACCCGATGCCATCTAGAGAATTCTACGGGACCTACGTCGCTTCCAATTCGACAAAACCTGACAACTCTCGATTATCAGTCAGCAGGAGCCCACAAAACCACAGCAGAGTTCGGCGCCAACATAGTCCCAGCAGCTGGTTCTGTAGCCTGCACTACCTCTCCTTCGCCCGTAACATCTCCTAACGTCAATCCAACTTCGGTCAGGCGTTCTCTTGCCTCCGTGACATTGAGACCGCGCATATCGGGTACCTCTCGACGGTCGGGGCCTGCGGAAACCGTCAACGACACGAGAGAACTGCGGTCTACCAGTAAGCCTGCGATCAAACTCTGCCGGATCACCGCTCCTTCGGGGACAGACTCGCTGATCTCATAAGTCAATGGTCGAGCGAGAGTTAGCTGAACGGAGTCCAGTGTTCGTTCCGCTGCTCTTAGATCAAGACCTTTCAATTGCGGCACGGACCGAGGAACAGGACCCCCAGAAACAACCAAGACGGCTCTAGTGCCAGGTTCTCTGAGAGACCCGCCCAAAGCCGTTTCACCGTCAATCGTTAGCTTGATCACTTCGCCGGGCGAAATAATCTCGTCGTACAGTGGTTGTACAAGATCAACTTCGAAACCTTTAGCTACAAGACGAGCTGATGCCGCCTCTGTTGACAACCCCAAAACAACCGGGGTCATACGGAGCCGGGGTCCGCTCGCAACTTCGACAACGAGCATCGCCCCTTCAGATAGGCGAGTCCCAGCCTCCGGCCGCTGCGCTATCACAATTCCTGCGGGTACTTCGTCGGTCCGTATCTGGTCCTCGTCAAGAACCCAAGAAATCGAATCGGCGATTGCCCTAACTTCGCCAATCGTACGCCCGGTGTACTCAGCTACCTCATGGCTAACGACGCCTTGCGGACGGACGCTACTTACCGCCCAGGCAGCAACAGCAGAGAGCGCTATTAGAACAGCGATCGCTGAGACACCCAGTCTCGATGCAGGTCGCCAACGAACTTGACCAATAACAGGTGCTGCAGCCAACATACTTCGCCTATCTGAATTTCCTGCCGAAGCCTGCCCTACAAGGGATTCAGGAAGTTCGATGGGCATTGGTTTCGCAAAATCCCGAGCTGCACCGATTAGGCCTTCGACCAGAATCTTGACATCACAACGAAGGTCCGGGTCCGAGGTCAGGGCTAGCTCAAGAACCTCTTTGACATACGCAAAGTCTGATACCTCGGTGCGCCTTGATTCTTTAGTGGAGTCAGAAGCAACTGGCACTAGCCCTTGCGCCGCGCGAAGCGTCATCGCTAGCGAATACACATCGGCCTTACGGTGGTGAATGCCACTTCTAAATTCCGGAGCTTGGAACTCGTGCAAACGCTCTTCGAGGCCAGTTCCCACTAATTCGAGGCGTCCTGCTTCAGCCGCTGTTAGTGCATTGGCTAGGTAAATAGACGAAAGCTTCGCAGAGCCGTCCAACCTTAGAATTACGTTGTTGGGCGAAATATCGCCGTGGCAGAGTCCTTGACGATGAAGCTCTTCTAGCCCTGACCCGAGCTCAATACCCAGCTTCAATGTTTGGGCCGGGTTAAGGAACTGCCCCGCATCTAGAAATGTTTTTAAGGTGACACCTAGACGCTGTTCGGTAACCACATACGCGCTTTCTTGAAATCTACCCCAGTTGTGAACCCTCTCTACAGAAGGGTGCAACACTGATGTCGACGTTGTTGCGTCTGCAGCAAGATGTCTGGAAAATTCAATATCTTCAGAAATTGAGGCTCCAAAGATCTTGATTAATACCTGCTCACCGGTTTCCAAATCATTTGCGGCATACTCGGTGGCAGCTTGGGAATGACCTAAATAGTCGGTGAGCTGATAACGATCTTCGAGTACTCGACCGGTTAGTTCATTTAGATCGTCGAGAGGCACGTCTCGACAGTACCGCTACTTGCAGCGAATCTCATAGCGCCGAATTTCAACTGTTCCAATATTCAGCCATGATAGAGAGGTGAAGAAGTCCCAAAAAGGTAATCGGATTGCGAACGCTCACGTTCCCAACTGGAGTCTCAGAAAGGGCGTGGCTTCATCCGTGACGATACTGGTGACTCTTGCATTGGTATTTGTGATCTGGATTGCCTCCTCAACTCGAGGAGCTCCTCAGCCGTCAACTTTTCCTACTGGATTGCTCGCCGTCATCCCTCAAGAAGGTGCCCAGGCTCCCAAGCAGACATTGGCCGGTGTTTCGTTAAGCCCTGGTTGGGAACCAACTCTCATAATTGATGGAGTTTCCATTCCCAACGATCAGCTAACCGCTGGCACTACGCAACTAGGCGAGTTTTTCTTTAGTCCAGGGGATGGCATGGTGATCTCTCAACTTCGGAGAGGCCTCATTTGCGCCAGAGTGATTGCCATTCCGATCATCGATGTTGAAGTCGACAATATTGACCACCAATGGTGTTGGACCTCTTTCTAACAAATCTTTTAAGGTAGCTCCCCAGTTTCGAGAAGGTAACGGAGTTCCTCCTCACCCACTATTGGTATTCCTAGGTCAGATGCCTTATCTAATTTCGACTGGCCAGCTTCGCTACCGACGACCAACGCATAGGTGCTTTTAGAGATACTTCCAGGAGATTTACCTCCTCTGGCAATAATTGATTTTTTTGCTTCATCGCGAGTTAAGAACCATCCGTCTAAAGACCCCGTTACAACCACTGACCGGCCATTGAGCACTTGCGGTGCGTCCACTTCACCTTCAACTACATCAAGGCGTACCCCGTTAAGTCGAAACTTTTCAACAATCGATTTATTGTCCTCATCATCAAAAAAGTCTCGAACGCTTTGAGCGATGACTGGGCCGATCCCATCGATGGATTCAACGTCGGCGGTTTCCGCTCTCACAATATTGTCGATGTCGCGGAACTGGCGAGCGATAAGTTCAGCTGCGCTAGGACCTAAGTGCTCAATTCCTAAACCGATAAGCACATTCGCTAACGGTCGTTCCCGAGCCTCGTCAATGGCAGAAAGTAGATTATTGACGAGCGTCTCATTTGATGAGTCGCTGACTAAAAGTTTCATGAGCTGCGGTTTAGTTAAACCAAACAAGTCACCAACGTCATTCACCATGCCTTGTTCGACAAGACCGCGTACTGTCCGTTCTCCTAAGCCCTCTATATCCATGGCGTTCCTGCTGGCGAAATGACTAATCCCAGTTTCAATCCGGACCGGACACCTTCGATTCATGCAATATGTGTTGGCATCACCCTCTTGACGCTCAAGGGGCATCTGGCAACCTGGACAAACGTTAGGGAAAACCCAAGGTTTGGAATCATCCAACCGGTCGGACAGGATTGGTCCAACTACTTCGGGGATGACATCACCTGCTTTGCGAACCACGACCATGTCACCAGGGCGGACATCTTTATTCGCTACCTGGTCTTCGTTATGCAATGTCGCCATTCCAACTGTAGAACCCCCAACAAATACGGGGTCAAGCACAGCGAACGGTGTAGCGCGGCCTGTTCGCCCTATCGAGACATCGATGGCGATGAGCCGTGTCACCTTTTCCTCTGGTGGGAACTTGAACGCTATTGCCCAACGTGGGGCCCGACTCGTAGAACCCAAGGCTTCTCTTTGGGCTAAATCTGCAACCTTGACCACCACTCCATCGATCTCGTAATCAGGTTCATGTCGTTTCGACATCCAGGATTCACAGAATCGCTGGACTTCCTTGAACTCAGAAAATTCTGTTACTTCGGGATTTACTGGAAGGCCGAGGCTCTTCAACAGATCAAAAGTCTCTTTGGCCGATGTCATCTGAGGACCACCAGTGACTTCCCCAAGTTGGTAGCACCAAAAGGCCAATTTCCTATGCGCCGTAACAGTTGAGTCTTTCTGTCGAAGACTACCGGCAGCAGTGTTTCTTGGATTCGCAAACAGCGGCTCACCTTTTGCGAGTTGCTCTTCATTCAACGACTCAAAACCCGAAATCGGCATATAAACCTCACCTCTGACCTCGAGCACTTTGGGAGCGTCGGGAATTCGGTGAGGAATACCTTCGATCGTTAGAACATTGTGCGTAACATCTTCTCCGACTCGACCATTGCCTCGGGTCGCGGCTTGAACCAATTCGCCATCCTCGTATCGGATAGAAACGGCAAGCCCATCAAATTTGAGTTCACACACAAACTCACATGAATCTGCGTCCTCTATTCCTTTAAGGACACGTTCGTACCATGATTGAAGTTCTTCTAGGTCCATCGCGTTATCTAGCGACATCATCGGCACTTTGTGTTCTACCGGAGCAAAAATTTCGTTCGGAGATGAACCGACCATTTGAGTTGGCGATTCTTCAGTTAATAGATCAGGGCGACGTTGTTCGATTTCGGCCAGTTCGCGAAGCAGCTGGTCATACACAGCATCGGGAACGGTTGGCTGATCACGGCCGTGGTATGCCTCATTGTGAGCAGCAATCTGAACGCGCAACTGAGTCACGCGGTCCTGATCTGAATCGAATTCGTTCATGACAAGACCGACTTTAGCTACATGGACGACCAGGTTTTGTCGTTCTAATACTTCAGTAGTTATGAATAGTGCGCCGAAATAAGCCACGATTGAGAGGTGAAGGTCAATAATCCACTTGCAATTTTTGTCGTCGTTTGGGCGACAGCGCCATTTTCTATAGGGGTGGCAATAGATGCGGCATTGCAACAAGACACGGTGCAGCGACAAATTGGAGTGTCTGTCTGTTTCTGGGTCGGGTGGGGATTAGTCCTGGGGTCAGGCATTATCAGAAGACCTTGGGGCTTGACAGTGATACGCGTTCTAACGCCAACGACACTGCCCGCCTTATTCGCAACCCATCTTTACTCCCATATCTCAGCAGGCATCCTCGTCGTGGCCCTCATCCATGCCACTTTGGCTAGCTTGCTATCACTTTTGCCTGAAACAGGAAACGCCATGGTAGATGGCTTGAGCTACGGCGACGAAAAACGATTTTTGCTTCGAGTGCCTAGCGCAATCGCTATCGGACCGTTGATATTGCTTTGGGCTGTCGTGGTTTTAGGCCTAATCTCTGGCCCCATTACAGTCGCTTCAGAAAACTGGATTATCGGAATCCTCTTGATAGGAATCGGGTGGCCTGTTTCAGCATTCGGTTTTCGATCTATTCATCAACTCGCTCGAAGGTGGATAGTGTTCGTTCCGAACGGTTTCGTAATCCATGACTACCTAGCAACCAGAGAACCTTTTCTTCTTAGACGCCAAGACATCCTTTCTCTAGGCCCAGCGCCAGCGAACGCCGAAACCGACGGTGAAGAGACCGTCGATGTCAGCCAATTCGCGTTGGGCCCGGTACTCCAAGTCGCTCTTCATGGCGAAGTGGAAGTCGTGCCACGAACACGAGGGGTTAGCGAAGTGAAACTGGCTAAAAAAATCTTGTTCTCACCGACGCGCCCTGGGGCCGTGCTCCAAGAGGCTCGCCTAAGAAGACTCGTCCGCTGATTTTTAGACTGCCGTAGCTCCGCCTATCACCAGATCGTCACAATAGAACACCACTGCTTGGCCGGGCGCTACCTTCCGCCGAGCCTGGTCCCAGTGCACATTTCCATCAGAGGTCAAATAAGCAGGTGCTTGAGCGCCATGAGCACTGATTTGGACATGTACTGGCCCTACATGCGGCTGATCTGCCCAGACATGGTCTGATAACCAAACATCTTCTGAGAGTAGGTCTTCAGCGCTACCCACAACAACTCGACGTGACCGCACATCTACCTGCACGGCGTAGTTTCGATCGGCGTTTCCACCGAGATTGAGCCCTCTTCGTTGACCGATAGTAACTAGCTCGACAGCGTCAATGGACCCAAGGTCATTGCCCTTTACGTCGACCACGTCCGCCGTGTGTAGGTCCAGTCGGTCGGACAAGAAACGGGCCCGTCCTTCTGAAGCAGTGATAAAGCAAACATCTTGGCTATCTGGCTTTGTAGCTGATCGTAAACCTCGATGACTCGCTAGTTCACGTACTTGGTTCTTTGTCATTTCACCGACCGGAAACTTGAGCATGGAAAGGTCGCTGGCTGTCAACATATACAGGACATAGGACTGGTCCTTACCCTCATCAACTCCTCGAGCAAGCCGCAAACCTTTATCGGTTTCGATAATCCTGGCGTGGTGACCAGTAGCTACCGAATCAAATCCCAACTTTCGGGCACGAGTAACTAACGAATCAAACTTGATGTGCCGGTTGCATTCGATACATGGGTTAGGTGTTAGTCCAACTGCGTGAGCATCTACGTAGGGACCAACGACATGTCGATCAAATTCTTCGCCGTAGTTAAATACGAAGTGATCAATATCTAATTGCTGAGCAACTCGGCGCGCATCGTCTACATCTGAAACCGAGCAACATCCTTGATCTTGAGGACCGCCCCAGAGTTTCAGGGTCACTCCGGTGACATCATGGCCCTGTTCTTTCATAAGGGCAGCGGTGACCGCGCTATCAACGCCACCTGACATTGCGACCAAAACGCGACTCACGATGCACCTCTGAGTTGTTCAACGCACCGAGGTATCACCTCAACGGCGCGCTGTATTTCCCATTCTTCAGTGCACCAACCTACAGAAAGTCGCAGAGATCCCGCTGCTAGCACCCTGTCCATACCCATTGCGGCCAACACGTGTGAAGGGTCCATTGCTCCGGATGCGCAGGATGCCGCAGCTGATGCCATTACCCCGTGACGTTCGAGCAATACCAACAAAGCTTCGCTCTCGATGTCTTCAATGACTAACTGCAGAAGCCCCGCTGCTCTTTCTGCTTGAGGGATCGTTTCGAAACAACCAGACATAGCTGAATGCAAACCGCTAGCCAGTCGTTCGCTGAGAACCCCCAACCGTGCAATTTCGCTCTTGCGTGACTTCTCAAGATGCTGCAGTGCAACGCCTATCGCTACTATGCCGGCCGTATTGTGCGTTCCACTTCTCCGTTCCGCTTCCTGACCTCCGCCAAGTAATTGCGGAGCGAGCGCTACATGATTGCGGACCGCCAACACACCGACCCCTTTCGGTGCACCAAATTTATGACCACTGATAGAAAGCATGTCTGCCCTTGCTGAGGCATCGACGATGTCGAGCCAGTTAATTGCTTGAACAGCATCTGTATGCAACACGGCTTGCGGGGCATGGCGGTCTCTGAGCTCGGCAATCGGTTCGAGGTCGATGATTTTGCCTGATTCATTGTTGACCAACATGACCGAAAGAACAGATACGTTCTCATCGAGCAGAGTCTCAAGGTGCTCGAGATCAATATCACCGACTGAGCTGACCTTTATCAGTCGCCCTTTATGAGATTCCACTGGGTGCAATACCGCATGATGTTCAGTTTCGGGGCAAACGGCTACGCCATTCGATCCGCATACTCCATGGATAGCGAGATTGTCTGATTCAGTGCCGCCACTGGTAAAGACAATCTCATGGGGCCCAAATCCTAGGAGCTGTCCGCAAATCTCTCGGGCATCGTCTATAGCTGCCCTTGATGACCGAGCCATACGATGAACACCTGATGGGTTGCCAAAGTGCTCAGTAAAGTACGGAGTCATTGCATCAAGGACTTCTGGCCTGACCGGAGTAGAGGCAGCACAATCGAGATATATGGGGCGATCAACCTTGGCTGTCTTCATTACTTCAAGGCTACGCCCGAAATAAAGTGAGTGGTATGGAGCTGTCGAATTCAGTCAATTATCTATCGTCGACCTACGGCGATGCATTCGCTGACGTGTACGACGATTGGTACCAACAGGTAACCGATGTTAAAGGCACTGTGTCTCTGATCAGCCGCCTTTCCCAAGGTCTCGATGTTCTCGAGTTGGGAGTAGGAACTGGTCGTTTAGCTCTGCCGATAGCTTCTAAAGGTATACCCACAACCGGGGTGGACTCATCTCCTGAAATGCTGAGACGTTTGCGGGCTAGGGATAGTTCAGGGATCGTTAAGTTACATCTAGCAAATATGTCTAACTGGCTTCCGCCCGGGCCGTTTAAAATCATTTTTTGTGCGTACAACACGTTCTTTAACCTCGTTGATCCAGCTGAACAGGAACAATGTCTTCAACTCGTAAGCAATCGTTTGGCGCCAGATGGGTTATTCATTGTCGAAGCCTTTGTGCCTTCTAACTACTCTCTTTTGCCAACTAGAGGAGTCGAGTTCCGTTACCTCAAGGATGCGACTGTGCTCAACATCACTATTCGAGAAAAGGTTTCGGGAATCGTACGGGGCCAAAGTGTGGAGTTAAGCGAAAGCGGCGCCGTATTGCGACCTTGGAGAATTCTGATCAAGACTCCCGACGAACTCGATCAGATTGCAGCCCGTCAAAGTTTGAAATTAGTGGAGCGGTGGCAAGACTGGCAGCAAAGCGCGTTTACCAGCACAAGCGATCACCACGTGTCGGTCTACGCTTCAGCGAATTCTTAATTCCAATCCCCAGCCTGAGAGCAAAAGTAGATGAAGATCCAAATATCAATTGATCTACCCGCCTCACCTAAAGAAGTGTGGGACTACCTCCGAGACGTAACAAAGCATTCGGAGTGGATGATGGATGCTCTAAGTGTAGAAGTGACATCTGAGATATCGGAAGGTCTAGGGGTGACCTTTGTGTGCTTAACAGCTGTCGGGCCATTTCGAGTTCGCGATCAAATGGAAATAGTTGAGTGGGAACACGAAAAACTTATGGCGGTCAAACATTCAGGCATCGTCACTGGGGTTGGCCGGTTCACACTTGATCCTGTTGCAGGAGGGACACGTTTCAGCTGGGTCGAGTCCATTGACTTGCCATGGCACTTTGCAGGCAAGTTCGGGGAACAACTCGCCAAACCAATCCTTACGGCTATTTGGAAACGAAATTTGAGAGGTCTGAGGAGGAGGATCCTCGAACAACAACAAGCAGGAACCGGGCTCGAACCGGCAGGACTCATAAATATTGGTTCCCATTGGGAACTTCGTCATTATGGCCCCGGCCACGTAGTTCGGACGAGCACCCATCAACTGGATCTATCTCGCGAAGCTGAAGCGTTAGAGATACTGGCTGATGCAGGTTTCCCAGC
>CETM01094911.1_pt1 | contig 12471 bp, 13 predicted proteins | sample 361451 | NCBI WGS metagenome assembly CETM01 (sample SAMEA2622690, study PRJEB7988) | marine metagenome | isolation source: saline water (ENVO:00002010), including
GTGCATTTGCTGCCGTTTTGAAAAACGCGGAAGATATTTCAGAAGCCTCGAAAGTAGGCCTAAAGTCAGATCGAATAAAAGCGCTTATTGATTATCTTGATGCTAATGCGATTGAGTATATTTTAAAAAAGGGACAACAAGAAATTGGAATAAGATTTCTAATGTTATTTTCCGATTTCGCGCCTACTGAAATTTTTTTCAAAGGGCAAAATGTTAATCCTAAGAAAGAAGGTAGCTATAATTGGTCAGTTGAAGCCAAGTCAAGGGTGCAAAAGGGAGATGACTTTTGGGCTCACATCCGACTTCACAAACAACGGGAGTTGACCGCAGAGATTATCTTTACGAACCCTCAGAGTAGTGAACTTGCCAAACAAAATTTGCCTCATCTCAAGAGCCTGTTTTCTGCAGCCGGCCTGCGACTGAAAGAGTGTTTCATTGGTGTTGGTAAATTAGCGGACGACGAAAGGAAAGACTTATTAAAACAGAGCGGTAATTTGGATTTGTCAGTATGAGTAATGGACTAAAATACGGCAAACGCGCTGCGGCACTTACTTATAGTGGAGTCGGAGCCCCTATTTTGGTGGCTAAAGGAGAGGGAGATCATGCGGATTTAATTATTGAGGCTGGTAGGGAAGCTGAGATTCCGATAGTCAAAGGTGACGAGTTATCCAGTTACCTCCAAAAAGTAGCTACAGGATCGGAGGTTCCTCAGGAACTTTTTGAGTCAGTCGCTATCGTTTTATCTTGGGTATACTGGTTGCAAGGTAAAAAACCTTAAAGGTAATAGGTAATGATTACAAGTAAAGGATATGTCACTCATCGTTCGATTTTTATTTAGATTTTTTGCTTAAATGTTCGTAGGTGTCTTTATTTTTCATCATGTCTTGAAAACCAAGTGAAGAGAGAGCCTCCTGGATTGTATTGAGCTTTTGATTGATGAGAGATTCGTTCCTCTTTTGGAGATTTTGGCATTCGATCAGTCTGTTGGATAATTCTTGATTTTCTTTTATCAACTCTTGAATAGCTTCCGGTGTTATCTCAGGATCTTTGCCACCTATTTCATCAACGAGTAAATTTAACAAATCTTGCTTTTTGTGTTGAAGTTCCTCGAAAGACTTGAAATCTTGCTTTTTAAGAAACTCGAACTCCTGCTCGAGCAGCGTATGCAGCGCTTCTAATTCAAACGAGGGTAGGTTTGCGGTCACTGGCCAACTCCTATATGCAAGCACGATTTAATTCACTGGGATTATAGGAGCAGTTTAGAGGAAGTGAGAGGTTATTCCCAGCGGTCTCTGTTAGTAATATTAAATTTAGTGCTAAAGTAACTTTTCAAGAGGTATAAAACTATCTGCAATTTTTCTATCGTCTAAGGGGTAATTGCCTTGTTCAATGGACTGTTTAATGTGATCTACTTTTTTGCTATCAAAACCGACCGATGCTATTTCGTCTTTGAGTTTAGTCGACAGTTCAACAGAGCTGTCAGCCGCTTTAGTAGCCGGAATATCACTTTCTGCAGTCTTGGAAGATTGCTGCTTTCCTGGGTTGATAGCTTTCTTTGGAGAAATACTTGCAGACCTCTGATTTGTTCCCGATATAGTGTCCGTCATAACCTCATCCTACTATATATTGTGCCTTTTGCTATATTTAAATTCACTCTCGTACTCCCTAATCGACACAAGGTCCTTCAACTTTATTCAAAAGCTAAAACAGCTAGTGACCTTTTTGTGTCGCGTTAGCTATTAGTCTAGTACAGTTTAGTTACTGTAACTCAACCAAGCCAACGTCTTTCACTGTGGCGTATATAATCTCGCCTGATTCTTGATTACGAACCCTGATCCTATCGCCAATGAATCCATCCTCGATAGCAAGAACCTCGATTGTTAGGTTGAAATTTGTTTTGTTCAACTCCAGTGTCGTTGTCGTGTCAGCAATCACATGAGGCATCATAGCTACATCGGAAAATCGAAGAATTTCTCCGGGATTCAATCTCCTTTTTGCACTAGCTCTATTAACTTGAGTGCTATCAATAATCGCATCACTGGGTATTTGAACTAATACTTGTTTTAACTCTGAATTCGTAGCATCTATCATAGTTCCTCGTTCCACGAGCTCAGTTATAACCATAGCTTGTGAAGAAATCGCAAAGTCCCGTTTAGTGAGAATGCTACCAGAACCTAGATCTCTTGTTATCGTTGCTGTCAAAGCAAGCGCTAGATCAAATCGCTGTTCAAACAATGTCTCCGATACAGGAATTTTGCGCTCCTCAATCATCCCCCTTTCTAATTTTTCACCCTCTTTTATATACCTGTTTGTAACAAATATCGTTGATGTCTCACTAAATTGACCGGGTTTTACAACCTGCCCTTCCTCAACATCTATTCTAAGCAGTCTCCCTTCAGCCTCAGTCGCAGTAATTAGGTTGCTGCCGGGGATCAAGGAAGGCTCCATACTCACTCTGAAATCGTCTTGAGAAACTATATCTCCTTGACTGAGTGCTTGATCAAAAACAAGAGTTTCATGCTCCCTTCTTATCTGAATTCGTAAGACTGCGCGCCAGTCATTATTGTTACAGTTTACGTGAATATTAGTTTTGGTTCCAAAAGCGAAGGCAACATCAAAATTTTCATCACAGTCTGGAACAATAAAGCGCCTATCGTTGGCTTGCACTTCGATATTATTGGCGTCTAACCCTTCTGTTTCGGCAACCCAGTTTTTGATAGTACGAACAAGTCTATCTTTTGGCGTCTCATTTATAATGTTTGTCTGGGCAATTGCATGAGGGATTACAAAAACTAGACTAAAAAAAACTGCCCGTTTTAATTTATAAGATTTTAAAGAATTTAAAATGTTTCTTAAGTTCATATTCTATAATTGTAGTCTAAATAAGGAGTCTAACCAACGCTCTCATTTCTGCATCTTTGCCACGTTTGCCGCTTTGCAGCCACTTTCCTGCCGCTTTAAAAATCTTATCGATAGGCTCGTCAAAAGGTTTCACGACTAGTCGTCTTTATAAGTATCGTAAATTTTCCTTTAAAGTGAAGAGTTTATAAAAAAAAGCAGTAAATTTTTAGTTTTGGCACGCTTTATGCTCAATAGATCTTTCAGAGAACAACGCTATTAGCTTAGCGTCTTGATCAACAATGGCTAAATCGAATAGATGTAGGACAGATTGGTAATTATGACTAGATCAATTGATGATTATTTTGCTTTTAACCATGCAGCCTTGACTGTAAAGAATCAGAGGCTGGAGTTGATTTCTGGGAATATAGCTAACGCATCTACTCCCGGTTTCAAGGCAAAAGATCTGGATTTCGCTGATCTTCTTCGCAAGTCTTTTGATCCGAGTATGACTGAAACTGATATCCCAATATCTACTACAGACAGTAGACATATAGGTTACTTTTCAGGTCCAGCATGGTCAGATACAGAGTCGGGTGTCACTTATTACGTCCCGTTGGCACCAAGCTTGGATAACAATACTGTAGAGATTGGGGTAGAGCAGGCTCGATACGGTCGTGCTGTTGCTGACTATCAAGCTTCCTTGCAATTTGCGGAAGAAAAAATTGCAGGATTGAGAAAAGCATTTAAAGGAGAATAAAACATGTCATTCGAAAGAATTATGGCAATAGGTGGAACGGGACTTAATGCGCAGTTGGTTCGTATGAATGCAACGGCAAGCAACTTAGCGAATGTTGGTGTTGTGTCGGGAACAGCTGAGACAGCATTCCGCGCGCAGCGCCCAGTGTTTGCCGCTCTTTTACAAGGCGAGACGGCTGGAGGATTTGAAAATTTGGCCGGTGGTGTTCGGGTCGATCGAATAATGACGGATACAAAACCTATAGAGCAGATTTATGAACCAGGGAATTCATTGGCTAATGAGGATGGATACGTTTTTGCCTCAAACGTAAGTGAAATCGAAGAGCTCGTCGATATGCTTGATGCGTCGAGGGCTTACCAAAATAATGTCGAGGTTATCAGTACTGCCAAAGATTTGATGATTAGGACCTTGGATATTATTAGTGCGTAATCGATACGCAGTCGCTGCGTTTAAAAATTAGGAAATACATATGGCTAACGAACTACCAGCATTACCAGCAAACATACTGACCACAAAGCAGTATGAAGAACGTCAGGCAAAACTTCTGGCTAAAGATACGGAGCTGGATCGAGATGCTTTCTTAAAACTGTTTACTACTCAGTTGAAGAATCAAAACCCTCTCGACCCAATGGAAAATGAGGCCTTTGTTGCGCAGTTAGCACAATTCTCTTCTCTGGAGGCTATGACAGGAGTCAGATCATCCATGGATAGCATGGCAGCCGATTCGAAATCTTCGAGATTTTTGCTTGGCTCAACGCTAATAGGCAAAAAAATAGAGCGACTAGGAAGTCTGGTGAGTATTGAAGCGGGAGAGCAAGTAGTGTCAAAAGCAGACTTACCTGAATCGGCTGATTCGGGTGCATTCAGCATTTATGACGCGGCAACAGACGAACTCATTTATAAAAAACTATTTAATTACATGCCAGCAGGTCCAGTTGATTTAACCTGGAATGGACAAAATCAAGACGGAGAAGATACGCCCGCCGGTCAGTACAGATTTGAATTTGTCGCAAATAAAGATGGAAACCTCACAACACTACCTTTGTTAAACAAGCAAAGAATAGCTGCGGTGAGTTGGGATAAAGAAGTTGGAGAATTGAAAATTGAAATGGAAGATGGAAGCGAGCTTGGAATCGCTGAAGTCGGACGTATCGAAAATTAATCTAGGAGACCTACAAGAATGTCATTTTATACCTCGTTAACCGGACTTCAGGCTGCAACAACAGAGTTGTCTGTAACTTCAAATAACATTGCTAACGCCGGCACATCAGGTTTTAAAAGAGCCGATGCTGATTTTGGCGATATCTTTGCGAGCACACCCCTTCAAAAAGCGGGTTCAATAGCAGGCTCTGGGGTAGCGTTAAACGGTATCACCCAGCAACACACCCAGGGCAATATTGAATTCTCAACTAACTCGCTGGATTTGGCGATCACTGGCGATGGTTACTTTAAGCTGAAGACGACAGATGGAGCAGAGCTGTATACCCGAAATGGCGGTTTTATGCTCGACGAGCAAAACCAGTTAGTGAACAAAGCTGGACAAGCACTGCAGATTCTTCCAGTCGATTCGATCAACAATGCTAATTTTGAAGCGGAAACGGCAGGCTTGACAGTGCAACGCTCAACGGTTGGTGAGTTCGTCCCGACAACCGAGATTAATCTGGGGTTGAACTTGCCTTCGTCAGCAGAACCCATAACTGCTGCATTCAATAAAGACAAACCAGAGACCTATCATAAGACGACATCATTCACTACTTTTGGTGCAAACGGCAATGCGCAGCTAGCGACAATCTATTACGTTAAGACTGCTAATCCAACAGACGACTCTCCTTTCAGCAAATGGCAAACATATGTCACGATTGACGGAGCAGACGTCAGGTCCGCTTTAACTCAATCTGCTGGTGCCGGTAATGATCCACAATTCATCAATAAATTCGGTGAGATAAAGACCAAGAAAGAGCTTGATGCATTCGCAAAACTGACGACTGATCCGGTGACAGGTAAGGCGATTAACCAGGCAGAGTATTTAATCACTGCGGGCACAACTTATCGTAAGTTCTCACTAGACAAACTTCAAACTGCAATACCATCAGCTAATGCAAGTGTAACTACAGAGATAGCGGCAACTTCTCCCTATAAAAACGGGCTTAATCTTACAGCAGGAAGTGCTGGGGTTAATTTCTCTGATAACGGTGGTGGTGCTACCCAATTCACAAACGGTAAGTTGTCTAACATGTTTCAAATCAAAGTTGACGGATCGTTATTCAGGTCTATCAGCTTACCTCGTTTGATGACAATGAGTCATCTGACTACAACTGCTGGTGCGCCCGCTGGTTCGCAAACACTTTCGGGTAAGCAAATAGCGACCGAGTTAACGAATGAAATAAATAAAGCTTTTGGTGATGACAAACAATTCGATCTATCGAATGCTGTTTATGGAAACATAATCCTTAAGCGTTATCAGAATTCAGACGCGAATGTAGGCGCAGGTAATTTTATTTCGGTAGATCTTGAAGCAATTATCGAGACTGCAGTTGACGGAGCTGTCATGCATGATGGGACGGGTGCTGCGAATGGTCGAAAGATGTCGGGTTGGCAGATTGCTCACGCAATCACAAACCATGTTCGCGGGCTTGGTGGTACTAATTGGGATGATGTGACTGTTGAGTATGATGAAAAGAATCAAGGCTTTAAATTCCATCAGACAAAAGCTACTCCCGATGTAATTACTATTGGTGCCACAACAGCGGCACTTCGCTCTCTCCTAGGAAATGTTGCAACCAACGCCGCGAACAATACCAAAGATGGAACCACATTAACTAATCAGACTGTGAGTGGGTCTCAGCAACTTCTTGAAAATGTTAAAGGAAATGGAGAGGCGCTTGTGGCGAGCAGTCGTCGTTCCGGTTTGGTTGTCGAATATGCTGGAGGAAAGTTTACCTTCAAGAGCGGTAAGACAGGAGATTCCTCAAGCATCGAAATAAGAGCTACTGAGACTACAGCAAGTGCAGCCCGGGCTGACAACTTAAACGTGCAGGCGTACACAGTTGGCGGTCTAATGGCCAAAACATTATTTGGTTTAGCTGCGGATACTGCGAAGACAAGAACTGAAAATAATAAAAATCAGATCACACAGCCCGTTGAGTCATTAGTTGAAAACCTCCCTACAGTGCGAGGTCAAGAGTCTACTCCAGCGAGACTCGTCGGAAATGCGATGGGTGTCGATACTGAGCAGGCTTTTAACGTTACTGCCGCTAATCAAAGCATAACTGCGGTAATTGATGGAGTGACGAATACGGTTAAGTTAACACTAGGTCAATACAACATCGATACCTTTGTCGAAGAGCTTCAGAACAAGTTAAACCTTATGGCTGATGCAAATGGAAAGACAGTGAGTAACGTAGTGGTCGGTTTTGATACTGCAAAAACTGCGTTAACTGTTACGGGTGCTACAACATCTTCTAAGTCTTTTATTCAATTGCTTGGAAGTCAAGACTGGGGTCTGACTGATGTGCCAGTAGCTTTTGGAAAAACATCAACCTACGCAAAGATCGATACCGATCAACTTGCGGGTAGTAACTTGTATGTTAGGCAAGATCCTGCAACAGGTCTTTGGAACGAGAGCATAGATAAGGCTGATTTTGATGCCGGGAATATCCCTTATTGGACTCCGATCTTTTTAGATCGGGGTGAAATTACCTTTGATACATCGGGAGCGCTAGTTTCTCCGCAGGCAAAGTATAATCTGGAGAGTAATAAGGCAACGGGTACGACAATTCAGTTGGCCTATACTGGCAGTACTCAATACAACTCTGCGTTTGCAGCTATTTCCCAATCGCAGAATGGTAAACCAGAGGGTGATATCAACGGGATAAGCATTGGCGATGACGGACTTATCGTGGCCAGTTACTCAAATGGAACTCAAAAATCACTCGGTAAGGTTGTGATCGCTAATTTCAATTCGAACTCCGGTCTAACTCAGATCGGCGACGCGGCATGGACCGCCTCTGGTAAATCAGGCGCGGCTAGGTTGGGTGAGGCGGGATCAGCAGGTTATGGAACTATTCGAGCGGGCTCTCGTGAAAGATCGAACGTTGACCTAACGAATGAACTGGTTGACCTGATTGCCGCGCAAAGAAATTTCCAGGCAAATGCGAAGGCGATAGAAACTAATTCCGCAATGACCAGCGCGATAATAAACATACGTGGTTAATGATTGAGGCTTAGAGGCGAATATCGATGGATAGATTAGTTTTTACATCGTTGAGCGGTGCCAAAACTGGGACGATTCAGCGCACTATGCTGACGAACGATCTTGCTAACGTTTCAACTGTTGGGTTCAAGAGAGCTTCATTTCAGCGCGCTGTTCCTGCTCAGTTGGATGGGCCTGGCTTTGCGGTTCGCTTTCAACCCTTGGTAGAAAACAGGACAGACGTTGTGGACTTAAAAGCTGGCACCAGGATTGACACCGGTAACCCGCTTGATGTTGCCTTTAATGGTCAAACAGTGTTGGGTGTCCTGACTGATCAAGGTCAGTTGGCGTTTACACGAAGGGGCGATCTTCGGGTTTCTGAGCTCGGTTTTCTAGAAACGGCAAACGGTTATCTTGTTGCGGGAGAAGGTGGTGGACCTATAACTGTTCCTGTAGGAGGAAGCCCCACGATTACTCCAGATGGCACTGTTTTTTTTAATCAAGCCGAGGCAGACCCAGCAGCAGCGGCAGCTCCGCCAGTGCAAATTGGTCAGATGTTAATTAGAGATGCTTCTGGCATAACTCTACAAAGGCGACTGGATGGTCTCTATGAGCAGCTAGGAGCTAATGGCACAGGAGGCGACATCGCCCCAGGTCCAGAAGCTGCCTCGTTATCAACAGGAGCCCTTGAGGGAAGTAATGTGAATCCCGTAGAAGTTCTAGTGAACCTGATGGACTACTACAGATCCTTCGAAACTCAAATGAAATTAGTTAAAAGTGCTGAAGAGTTGGATCAGACGGGGACTCGTCTGATGCAAACCAGTTAATAGTATATAAGGGGAAAAAAATGGACGCATCAATGTGGATTGCAAAAACTGGCTTGTCTGCTCAATCGACCAGAATGTCAGTGATTGCAAATAACTTAGCAAACGTAAATACCGTTGGGTTTAAGAAAGATCGCGCTAACTTCGAAGACCTTTTGTACCAGAGAATAGTGCAAGCTGGCGCCCAGGCTGATGTCTTGGCCCAAACCCCAACTGGTTTAATGCTTGGCACCGGTTCGCGAGTTGTGTCAACCGAGAAAATCCACAGACAAGGAAATATGGTCTCTACAGAGAATGCCTTAGATCTTGCGATTAGCGGGGACGGTTTCTTTGCGATCCAACAGGCCGATGGGACTATCGCTTATACAAGAGACGGCTCTTTTAAGCGTTCAAATTTGGGGGCGCTGGTGACGGCATCAGGCCAGACAACTATCCCCGCCATAAACCTTCCCCAGCAAGCTATTAGTATTGCCGTAGGCAGGGATGGTACGGTGACGGCAGAGTTGGCCGCCGGGGGCGGTGCAGTGCAGGTTGGGCAGTTACAGATTACCAGGTTTGTTAATCCCGCTGGATTGAGAGCAATGGGACGTAACTTATATGCTGAGTCTAATGCAAGTGGACCGGCGATTGTTGGCATACCAGGAGATCAGGGTGCCGGCATGATTACTCAGGGTTCGTTGGAACAATCAAACGTTAATGTTGTCGAAGAGATGGTGAACATGATTGAGACACAGAGAGCATATGAGATTAATTCAAAGGCTATCTCCGCTGCAGACGGGATGCTTAGATTTTTGAATCAAAATTTATAAAGTTGAATCAGGGTAAAAAATGAAACTTCACTATATATCAATTACTATTTGCTTCCTTGCGGTTGGATGCTCATCTTCTCAGATCATTCCTGGTGCGGGTCTTGATGACTTTCAGATCATTTATCCAGAGCCAAATACGCAGCCAGCGAGGGTAACGGGTTCGATTATGGATAATGGCGCTTCTCTTTATCCGGCAGGACGCGCTTATGCTGCTGGCACCGTTAGGGTTGGTGATATAGTGACGATCTTGTTGAACGAATCTGCTCAAGCGACGCGAGAGAATGGATTAGCTACTGAGCGAGTCTCTGTGAATAACCTTACACCTGGAGTTTTTGGAGATCAAACACTGTTTGACGAGTATGCCAATCTGGGAGAGTTGGGGTCGACTATTAGTAGTAACGGCACTGGAACGGCCGGTCAATCGGCTACTCTAACTGGAAGTATCTCGGCTGTTGTTACAGAGGTCATGAGCAATGGTAACTTGGTGGTTTTTGGTGAGAAGCAGCTTGAACTAAATGAAGGAAGTGAATACATCAGAGTACGAGGAGTTGTCAGGCCCGAAGACATTCAGCCTAATAATACTATCTTGTCTCGACGTCTGGCCAACGCGCAGTTCTCGTATAGTGGTGCTGGAGAATTGGCAAGATCCACACGTGTTCCTCCAATCACAAACATTTTATTTGGCCTTTGGCCTTTCTAAGTTGAGGAATTACTCAGAATGTGGATAAAGTTTTCAAAGATTATAACTTCAACTCTAATCATGATTTTGATGGTTAGTGGTAGTCACGCAGACCGAATAAAGGATATCGCCGATGTTGCGGGAGTTCGAAGTAATCAACTTATAGGATACGGGCTAGTCGGCGGGCTCTCGGGAACTGGTGATGGAAGAGATCTTAGAGTCACGGGACAAAGCCTTACCTCACTTTTATCCGGGCTTGGCGTGAGCGTAGATGGTCCTGTATCGGAGTTCGATCTAGGCGAAAACATCGTTAGATTGGCCGAACAGCAGGCGCAGCAGCCGCTGCAGACAGACAATCTAGCAGCAGTATTAGTTACTGCTGAGGTTCCTCCGTTTGCAAAACCAGGACAGCGTATTGATGTGAACGTTTCTACCGTTGGTTCAGCTGAGAGCCTGCGGGGTGGAAATCTTATTCTAACTGAGTTACGTGGTATCGATGGAGAGGTATATGCTCTTGCACAAGGACCGTTGACGGTAACTGGTGTCGCCGTGGATGCCGCTGGAGGTGCTGTTGAGATAGGCGTGCCTACCTCCGGTCGTATACCAAATGGAGCTATTGTTGAAAGATTAATACCGTCCTCTTTTGAGACAACAGAAAATATAATCCTGAATTTGCGCGATTCTGACTTTAGTACATCTACGGCGATCGCTAGTGTCATTAATGACACCTACGGTGCTGGAACGGCTACTCCCTTAGATGCTGTTTCTGTTGTGATACGTGGCCCCCAGGATATGAGTCAGAAGGTTGCGTTTCTTGGCGACATCGAGCTAATGGAAGTCGAGACTGCCGACCCAGTGGCGCGGGTAGTCATTAATTCTAGGACTGGAACGGCTGTAATTAATAGGTCGGTCAGAGTGGGCGCTGCAGCGGTTTCTCACGGCACCTTAATGGTAAGGATTGATGCATTTAATGAGGTAAGCCAGCCGAACGCGTTTGCTGATGGAGACACAGTTCCCGTTCAAAACGCCGAGATCGAAGTGACTGAGGAAGATAGTCAGATGTTCGTCTTTGAGCCTGGAATAGAACTACAAGAGATTGTAGACGCTGTTAATCAGGTCGGAGCATCCCCCTCTGCTCTTATAGCCATCTTGGAGGCATTGAAGAGAGCTGGAAGTCTTAAAGCCGAGTTAGTGGTGATTTAAATGGCAGGTATCAATAATTTTGTAGCGACAAGATATGACTTCCAAGGTCTCTCAAGTTTAAAGACAAATGAAACTAAGACTAAAGAAGAGTCCAAGGAAATCAATGCAAAGGTTGCGGCCGAGTTTGAATCCATGTTTCTTAAGTTGGTCACTGATTCGATGCGCTCCTCTATTAAACCTCTCAAGAGTGATTTGTTAAAAAATGATGCCATGGACCTTTTTGACGGGATGTTTTTTGACGAGGTATCTCACCAGATTGCCAACTCCCAGGGACTTGGTCTATTAGAGTGGCTCAATGATATTTCAGATCGACGAGAGGATAAATCTAGTTGAATCTAAATCATCTTAGGTTATGGGCAACACGACTACATGTCAGTCTGCTTTGAAAATTAATTCATAACATAGGTAGCAAACAAAACGATGGCTGACTTACTAAACATAGGTGCGACTGCGACGGAGTTATACCGGCAAGCGTTGTCTACAGTTAGTAATAATATTGCCAACTTGAATTCGGATGGATATTCAAGGCAAGAAGTACGGGCTGAAGAAACCATACCGACAAGGATGGGGGTTGATTATCTGGGATCTGGAGTAGCCTCAAAAGGGGTATTTCGAGCATTCAATGAATTTGCCACCTCCAATGTTCGTATCGCTAATAGTAAAGTTAACGAACAAGAGCCGTTGATGCGATACACCGACCGACTGGTTGATCTTCTCGGCTCGGATAAGGGTAGTTTGAGTAACGGGATCACTCGTTTTTTTGCGGCGGCATCCAATCTCTCAGGCAATCCTGCGGAAGAAGCTTTCAGACAAGAGTTTTTAATGGCTACCGAATTTTTGGCAAGCCGTTCGCGAGCAATCGGCTCGGAACTTGCGTCCATAGATATTGAGATCTACGACAAGCTTGAGAATGATTTTGCGGAATTAAACAAGCTAGCTGATAGCTTAAAGTTGGTTAATAAAGAGTTAGTCAAGACTCCTTTTTCGGGTAAACAGCCGCCACAGCTATTAGATCAGCGAGATTTCTTATTAAAGGAAATGTCTAAATTTGCGAGTTTAGATGTGTCTATCGATAAAAGCGGCAGAGCACTTGTCAAACTCGGAGGCACAAGTGCGAGCATGAGGTTTGTCGATGAGAATAAATCATATCTGTTAACACCTAAATT
>CETM01021551.1_pt1 | contig 12470 bp, 11 predicted proteins | sample 361451 | NCBI WGS metagenome assembly CETM01 (sample SAMEA2622690, study PRJEB7988) | marine metagenome | isolation source: saline water (ENVO:00002010), including
ATATGGTCCTAAAATAAATCCACCGGCTTCTTCTCTCATATACCATGCGTTATCGCTGTCTCGAAGAACACCCATCTCTGGCTTGCCTTCTTTTTTTCTTTTCTGAAGTTCTGGGTGAGGTTCTGTTACAATATATTGGTGTTCAACTGGAATAGCTGGAATTTCTATACCAACCATCTCTCCTGTTTGTCTTGCAAAGTTACCACTACAAGAGATAACATGTTCACATGAAATAGATCCCTTATCTGTTTCAACGGCCCAACCATCTTTAGTTTGTTTAATTCCTATAACTGTAGTGTTCCTGTAAATTTCTGCTCCAAGATTTCTTGCGCCTGTAGCAAGTGCTTGTGTAAGATCTGCAGGCTGAATATAACCATCTTCTGGATGTTGTATTGCTCCAACTAAACCTTCTATGTTACATAAAGGCCATATTTCTTTTACCTGTTCAGGTTTTAAAAATTTTACATTTACTCCGATAGTTTTTGCTACACCAGCATACTGGTGATATTCATCCATACGGTCTTTTGTTTGTGCTAAACGAATATTTGAAACAACACTGAAGCCAACTTTTTTTCCTGTTTCTTTTTCTAAAGATTTATATAGTTGTACTGCATACCTATGTAGTTGACCTACAGAATAACTCATATTGAAAAGAGGTAATAACCCCGCTGCATGCCAAGTTGAACCAGATGTTAATTCTTTTCTTTCAACTAAAACTACATCAGACCAGCCTTTTTTTGCTAAGTGATATAAAGTGCTTACTCCTACTGCCCCTCCACCAATAACGACTACCTTTGTTTTTGATTTCATATGTTTAGGATATGATACTTTTAATAAGATTAAAATAATTAAAAACGAAATTTTTGTTATAAAAAGTGCTTTATTTCTAACGTACTTTTCTGTTTAACCCATATGACCAACGTGGGCGATTTGAAAAAGTTTTTTCAGATATGGTATTTATATTTAAAACAATTTTTTCTTCTATCGTATTTATATTTTGTTTAGTAGGCTCAAATGCCTTTATTTTTTCTGAGGACAAAATTACCTTTTCTTGAATAATAGAAACTTTGTTAAAAACTTCTTGTTTTTTACTTGCAATTAAATGCTCAATGGCTGACTTTCCTGTTTTACTTTTAATAGTGTGGTCTGCTACTCTAGAAACTGCTGTTGACATGGATGATTGCATTAGCTTTCCTTGAGTTGCACCTGTCGCCGGACCCATTAATGTCAAAGATTGGTGATAACATCCTGACAAAAATAAAGCAGAAAATATTAAAATTACTAAATTTTTCATTATTGTTTGTTCGCTTAACATCAAACAGGAATTATTTACAGAGAATTTCTGTTACAGATTGCTACACAACAAAGTTGTTAACAGGGCAAGATTTTAAAGAAAATAAATTTTAAGTTGTATTTGCTTATTAGTTTAAAGCTAAGAGTTTTCTTGTATTTTGAATTCTTGTTTTAATTGCATTGCACAATTTCAAATTTTGCTCGCAAGGGTTTAATTGTTTCTTCTTTTTTTCGTAAGTCTTAATTTGTTTCTCAGTCATAAGATGTTCAACCGGTGTTTTTCCTGTTTGTTTTTTTACAACGTGATTAACTGAAGATGATAATGCTGTTTCAGAAAATTTTCCCTGAACAACTCCTGTTGCCGGTCCTACCATTGTTAAAGAATTGGTATAGCAACCAGTAAGAAAAAGACCAAAAAATATTAGTATCCAAGCTTTTTTCATTCCTTATCTCCAATAACGAATCAAACACAAAACTGTGGATAAATATACAGAATTTTGTATTAAAAATACAACCTATAGTTTTGCCTGATTTAGATGTCTTTTTGGCTTGTCATTGATACAGGAGTCAAGATTTTCTAACATTTGATTATAAAAAATATGATAATTTTCCTCTGTAACGTATCCAAGATGAGGCATTAAAAGAGCGTTAGGTAAAAATCTTAATTTATGATCTTGTGGAAGTGGTTCAATTTCATAAACATCTAATCCTGCACCAGCTATAACATCATCTTCTAACGCTTTAATCAAATCTTTTTCATTTATTATAGGACCTCTTGAAGTATTAATTAAAAAAGATGTTTTTTTCATTAATTTTAATTCTCTTTGACTAATTAGATTTTTGTATTTATTTGCTAACACTATGTGCAATGAGACTATATCAGATTGTTTAAGTAACTCATCTTTGCTCATTGGAAGCACTCCAAGCTTATTGGCATTTGATAAATTTAAATTTTCACTCCATGCAAAAACTTGCATACCAAAAGCTTTTCCGATTTTTGCGACTTGAGAACCAATTTTACCGAGTCCAATCAAACCTAAGTTCTTTCCCTTTAATTCAAAACCTATTGTGTTTTGCCAATAACCTTGAAACATATTATCAATTTCCTGCTTCATATTTCTCATTAAACCAAGTATTAATGCCCAAGTTATTTCGGCCGCAGGATTAGAATTGATATCTGTTCCACATACAATAATATTTCGTTTTTTTGCTTCTTCCATATCAATTGAATTATTTCTCATTCCACTTGTCATGATATACTTTAAATATTTCATATTATTCATAAGGGACTTAGTAATTGGTGTTCTCTCTCGCATAATGAATAATACCTGAAATTTTTCTAATTCAATTGATGCTTGCTCCTCATTTGCAAAAGGCTGCGTAAAAATTGTAAAATCATACTTAGCTTTGTATTTGTCAATATCTATAAATTCTTTAAAAATATTTTGATAATCGTCTAAAACAGCTACTTTTATCATTAGTTAAATCTTGCAGGACTGTAAGGAGATAAATCTAAATTTGTTTTTTCATCAATTAAAATACCTGAAACAATTTTTCCAGTTATTGCACCAAGCGTCCATCCTAAATGCTGATGTCCAAATGCATAAATTATATTTTTATTATTTTTAGATGGTCCAATGACTGGTAAAAAGTCAGGAAGTGTTGGCCTAAATCCTAACCATTCATCTTCATGTTTTTCTAATTTTGGAAGAAGTTCTTTCGCGCATTTTACAATGTAGTCAATTCTTTTTTTTGAAAGAGGATTGTTCAGACCTCCAAATTCAACAGTTCCTACTGCTCTTAAACCCTGATTCATTGGTGTCATTCCAAATCCACGATCTAAAAAAATAACTGGTCTACTAATTAATTTATCCATTCCTTTAAAATGAACATGGTAACCTCTCTCAGTATCAAGAGGTATTTTTTCACCAAGTTGATCAGTTAATTTTTTTGAAAAAGCTCCACATGCAATAACAGATTTTTGAAATTTGTATTCTTTGTTGTCTGTTTTAATAATTGTTTCATTGTTTGAAGGTTGGTTAACATTTTCAACACGTTCTTTAATAAATTTTCCTCCTCTTTTAATAAATAATTCAAATATTTTTTTTAAAATTCCGTAAGGATCTCTTGCGTGATAGGCATAATCATAATAAGCACCCCCGGTAAAAACTGGTCTCAAATTTGGTTCTAAATCTAAAATTTCTTTAGTTGATAAAATTTTTTGCTTTACTCCTAAATCATTTCTAATTTTAATTTCTAATTCTCTGCTCTTTAAATTTTGATTAGTCCAAACATATATTATGCCCTTTCTATCAACCAAATTAGTTGTATCAATTTCCTGAAATATCTCATCATAAGCATCTAGTGAAAGATTCAAAATTTGGTGCATATATTTGGCTGTGTGCATCATTGATTTTTTATTACAATTTTTTAAATATCTAAAAATCCAAGGTAGCATTTTTGGTATGTAATTCCATTTTAAAGCCAATGGTCCATAAGAACTGAATAACATTTTAGGGACATCGTATAAAACATCTGGTCTATTTAATTGTAATACTGCATATGGTGAGAAATGACCTGCGTTTCCATAAGATGCCATTTGATGTGGGTCACTAGAGTCAAATATAGTTGCAGGTATATTTTTTTTTAGTAGCTGAAGTCCAATACAAACACCTTGAATACCACCTCCGACTATTCCAACTGAAGAACAATTATTAACTGACATGTTAAAAGCTTATTAAGGCAATTTTTTATTTATTAAACTGTGGTGAATTGTACTGTTTTTTGAACTAGTTGCTAGCAACTATTTTTGGACGGCCTTTTTTAGATTTTTCTTTTTCTTTTTCTTTTTCTTTAGCCTCTATTGCCTCTAATCTGAACTCATCTTGTGCGGCTTCTAAGCTGGTGCTCTCAGTTTTTTTAATATAACCATTAATATCAGCGCCTTCTTCTGTTTTTAAACTCTCGCTAAACAAAATATCTCCTTTAACAACCGCAGTACTTCCAATCACGATGGATTTAGCAACTACTTTTCCTTCGAGATGACCATAAATTTCTACCTTGTCCGACTCTACAGGTCCAACTATTGATCCTGTATCTTTAATTATTAAATCATTCGTATAGACCGGTCCCTTTATCAATCCTGCGATATCAATAGCGCCTGAAGTTCGTAAAGTTCCCTCTAAAGAGAAAGACTCGCTTATTAAAGACCTGCCGCTATCATTTAGCGGCCTTGGTGTATTTGTCTTTTTTGATCCAAACATAGTTTCTATTTCACCAAATTATCCACAAATTTGCAAGCCATGAATGAGATTATTTTGGGTTTGAAATTACAATTTTTGGTTGTCTTTACCCCAGATTTTGGTCTTTATGAATTTTACAACTCATTACAATTCCAAGTCCCACCATCATAGATAACATGGATGATCCACCGTAAGACATTATAGGGAGCGGAGCACCAACTATTGGTATTAGGCCTAAAACCATTCCCATGTTCACTGCAACATATAAAAAGAAAGCTGTAGCGAAACTGAAGCAATATAATTTACCAAATACACTTCTGGAAACGTTGCCAATTGATACAATTCGCCATGTAATAACTATGTATAATAATAAAATAAAAATAGATCCAAAAAATCCGAATTCTTCAGAAAATAAAGTAAAAATAAAATCAGTGTGTTTTTCTGGAAGATAATCTAAATAACTTTGAGAACCATTTAAAAAGCCTTTACCAAATAATCCTCCAGATCCTATAGCTATTTTTGATTGTGTTATCTGATACCCTGCTCCAAGAGGGTCCCTACTAGGATCTAAAAATGTCAAAATTCGTGTTTTTTGATATGGTTTTAAAAATGAGATAGCTATTGGAGCGAGCGATAGAAAAAGAATACTTAAATAAGCAAAAAATTTCATTCTAACACCTGCTAACCAAACTACTATCGCTCCACCAGCTGCAACTAGAAATGCTGTGCCAAGATCAGGCTGGGTTAGTATCAATACTACTGGAACTATTAATGCAGCGAGTGGCTGTATAAGGTATTTTAATCTATTTACATCGGACGCAGAAATTCTGTGATAATACTTTGCTAGAAATAAAATAAGACCAACTTTCATAAGTTCTGAAGGTTGTAGATTTAAAAAATAAAGATCTAACCATCTTTTAGAACCTGAAGAGCTAAGACCAAAATATTTAACCAATATTAATAAAATTAAGATAGATATAAAAATAAATATGCTTGAACTATACCAAAAACTTTTTTGAAGAAACGAACAAACTAAAAATAATAAGAAAAATAAAAAAAATCTAACAATATGACTTTTTGTGTGGTATGCAAATTGGCCTCCGTCAGTCGAATACATTGCAAAGAGACTTATTATTCCCAAAATCAATACTGATAAAATCAATATAGGATCTATAGCTTGTATTTTATCTCTTAAATTTAATGGTGAATGTATTGATCCAGATTGAAACATTAAATGCTCTCTCCTTTTAATCTCTGTGTCTCTCTTAAGGGATGTCTTTCGAGAACCTTTTTAAAAACTTTTTTAGCAATTGGTGCCGCAGTTTTACTTCCTGAACCTCCATGCTCGACCAATACACTTATCGCGTATCTTGGATCATGATAAGGGGCAAATCCTATAAATAAAGAGTGGTCCCTTTGTTCGTAAGGAAGGTCTTCATTTTTAATTTCGAGTTCCCTTTGACGAGCTGTAATTCTTCGAATTTGTGAAGTACCTGTTTTGCCTGCGAAAACAAATTTTTTATCTTTCAATCTTGATCTGTATGAAGTTCCCATTGGTTCATTTGTTGCTCCAAATAAAGCGTCTTGAACAAATTTTATATTTTCTGGATTTTTAAATAAGCTTTTATATTTAAATTTCGAAATAAAATCGTATAAAGAAACAACATCTTCAGAATATAATTTTTTATCAGTAATAAATTTTTCTAAATCTGAAAATTCATTTTGCCCCTTCTCTACGACTATTCTAGGTTTTATCTTGTAACCTCCATTAGCAATTTGTGCAGTCATTAAACATAATTGCAATGGGGAAGATTGCCAGTATCCTTGACCTATACCAGCGTGTAATGTCTCTCCAAGATACCAATTTTTTCCGATTTTCTTTTTTTTCCATGTTGTGTTAGGTACAACACCAGATTTCTCCTCAACAAATCCCTCAAGAACAGGTTTGCCTAAACCAAATTTATCCGCGGTTTCTGATAATTTATCTATTCCCAATTGTCTGGCAACTTCATAAAAATAAACGTCGCAAGATTGTTTTATCGCTTCACGCATATCTAAATACCCGTGCCCCTTCTTCTTCCAACAATGAAATTTTTCACCGTAAAGTTCTATAAAACCTGTGCAGTTGTGTACTTTCTTTGGATTATAAACATTATTTTCTAACGCGCTTATTGTTAGTATTGTTTTTATTGTAGAACCTGGAGGATATAGACCTGAAACTGATTTATTAATTAACGGGCGATCTCTGTTTGTCATTAAATCATTCCAATTTTTTTTGTTAATTCCATGAACAAATTGATTGGGATCATATAACGGAGAAGAAACCATCCCAATTATGTCACCTCTATAGATATCCATAACACAAACTGAGCCTGATTTTCCCTCTAAAAGTTTTGAGGCCAATTTTTGAATTTCTAAATCTAATGTTGTTATATAATTTTTGCCGGAGTTTCCTTGGTCAATTGATATTTCTTTAATTCTTTTGCCGTAAGCATTGACCTCATATCTTTTGTGACCAACATCACCAATTACATTTGTGTCTAATTTTTTCTCTAATCCAGTTTTTCCTACTCTTGTTCCAGTTGCAATTTTATTTTTTAAATAATCTCTATTTTTTAAATCATCTTTACTTGCTCTTGAAACATAGCCAATTATATGTGCTGAAGATTTTTCTTTATAATCTCTTGCAACAGAAACTATTGGTTCTGCACCATCCAGTTCATGTAAAAATAAATTTATCCTTGAAAATTCAGACCATGTTAAATTGTCAGACACAATAATTGGATCCCACGGTTTTTGGGATGCAACTTTTCTTTTTAATTTAAATATTTCTTTCTCAGATAAATTTAAAATAGTTTTTATTCTAAATAATAATGTTTCGATATTTTCTGTATTCTCTGGAACAATATGTAATTGATAAACCTGTTTGTTTGATGCTATTTCTTTTCCATAGTAGTCTCTTATAATTCCTCGTGGTGGTGCAAATTTCCATTCGCGAAACCTATTTTTATCTGAAAGTGTTTTGTATTTTTTGCTTTCGTTAATCTGCAAAGAAATTAGCCTTCCTACAATACCGAAAACAACAACGGCTTTAGCTGCCGAGATTATGAACATCCTTCGTCCAATTAGTCTTACTTTGCTTTCTCCACCGGAACTAATCATATGTTTTTAATCCTACAAAATTTCTATAAAACTCAAACAAGAACCAGAAAACAGGATACAAAAGAAAAGTAAAAAAAGCATTATAAAATAATGAAATATAATCTATTTGGAATTCAGAAAAATTTTTAAGTAAAAAAAATGTTATAAAATTACCGATAATTATACCTACAACAAAAGTGAACCAGTCTGTAAAAATTGTACTTCTAACTGTAGCATTTCTTACATAGGCAGCAACTAATGAAACAAATAAATATGAAAGTGCACTTACTCCTAACGGTAGACTTAAAACTACATCATTTATAAGACCACACAAAAATACAAAGCCATATCCTAAAATAGAGGGGTCTCTTAAAATCCAGTAATAAATTATTATAAATTGCATATTGAAGGAGAAAATCTTCCAATAATAAAATTGTGTGTGAAATTCTGAAATGCAAATGTAGATGAGAAGGATTAACGGTATTGAACGTAAAAAAAAGTCTTTAAAAATTTTAACATTTATTGCCATCTTACATTGCCTCTGTATCAGTTGCTTTATCCAAAACTACACCTATGAAATAAATTTGATTAGGATCAGCAAATAGTTTTACTGAAATTCGCTCGTTTTCTAAGAAAGTTTCTCCTACAGGAATTCCAGAGTAAAGTGTTCCATCTTTTCCAGATGTATAAACCTTATTATCCTCTAAAAATTCAAAGTTTTCAGGTAAATATTCCAGACTTGGGTTTTTTTTTCCAACACCAGTAAGTATTGCTTGATCACCACTTGGTGTGATTACTACGGGTATTCTACTATTAAGATCATTTAATAGTAAAATTCTAGAGGATACAAAATTAACTTCTACTATTTTACCGACTAGATAACCGTTGCTCAAAACGGGCATCCCTAATTTAATACCTGAGTTTCTTCCTTTGTTGATTATTGCAGAGTTTAAAAAGGGACTATTTTTGTCTAACAAAACTTTTGCACCAATAGTTGTAAATTCAGATTTTTTGTCTAGTTCTGCCAATTGCTGGAGTTTTTTATTTTCTACCTCAAGATATGATGACTTAAATTCTCCTTTTTTGAGTTGCTCAAGTTCTAATTTTAACCTGTCGTTCTCTTTGTAAACAAACATGTGTTCCACAAAAAAATCTTTTGTTGCAACAGTAAAATTAATCGGACTCGAAGATATTGCGGAGATTCTATAGATACCGTCGTTTAATATGCTTCTTAAAATTTTTGCAGGTTTTATATTTAAGTTATCTATGGCAAAAATAACAATGGAGATTAATATTAATACAAAAAGTGAAAATTTTTGCTTAGCTCCCCTTTGAAGTAGAGCTGAACGTATTGCTATCCCAAAATCATCTCTACTTGTAGACATGTTTTTTTAATATTTAATATTCTGAGAGCATTGTAGAAAATAATTCCTCTTGCTCTAAAGCCTTTCCTGTTCCAACAGCAACGCAAGAAAGTGGGTCTTCTGCAATTTGAACCGGTAAACCAGTTTCTTTGGATATTAATTTGTCTATATTTTTAAGCAGCGCACCACCACCAGTTAAAATCAATCCCATATCAACTAAGTCTGCAGATAATTCTGGGGGAGTATTTTCCAAAGCTGCTTTAATTCCACCCATCATTACTTCTAAAGTCGGTTTTAATGCTTCTGCTGTATCTTCTTCTTTTAGATTAATTTCCCTAGGGGTACCAGACCTAATATCTCTTCCTTTCATAAGGAATGTATTCCCTGATGTCGCTATGGCTGTTCCAATTTCTTTTTTTATTTTTTCAGCACTAGCTTCACCAATTAATAAATTAAATTTTTTTCTCATAAAACCTATAATTGCTTGGTCCATAGCATCTCCTGCAACTCTAAGTGATTTTGAGTATACAACGCCTCCAAGTGACATTACTGCTATTTCAGTTGTTCCACCTCCAATATCAACCACCATTGATCCTGTTGCTTCTGAAATTGGTAAACCTGCTCCAATAGCAGCGGCAATGGGCTCCTCAATTAATTGAACTTTTCTTGCGCCTGCCGCAAGTGCAGAGTCTTGAATTGCCTTTCTTTCAACAGGAGTTGATCCTGTTGGAACACAAACTAATATTCTAGGGTTTGCGAAAGCATTTTTTTTGTGAACTTTCTTAATAAAGTGCTTGATCATCTCCTCCGTTACGACAAAATCAGCTATAACACCATCTTTTAAGGGTCTAACGGCTGATATATTTCCTGGAGTTCTTCCAAGCATGGTTTTTGCTTCATCGCCCACTGCTAAAACTGATTTTTTTCCTTTTTCCTCAATAATTGCAACTACCGAAGGTTCATTTAAAACTACCCCTTTTCCTTTAACTACCACTAACGTGTTAGCGGTTCCTAGGTCTATGGCCATATCTTGAGACCACATTTTTGAAATTTTATTTAGTCCAAACATTATATTCCTTTCATTATTTGTTGCTCGTACTCTCCTGGAGCGGTTTTTTTTCTTTTTATAATCATCTTATTTAAAGCATTTAAATAAGCATTTGCAGAAGCAACGAGAGTATCTGTATCTGCTGCTTGACCCACAGTTGTCTTACCTTTTTCCTCAATTCTCACACTTACTGTAGCTTGTGCGTCAGTTCCTTCTGTAACCGCGTGTACTTGATATAATTGAAGCTTTACTTCATGTGGGTATAACTTTTTAATACATTTAAATATTGCATCCACTGGACCATCTCCTGTTTCACTTGCTTTTTTGAGATCGCCATAAACCTCGAGGGTCATCTCTGCTTTTTGTGGTTCTCCTGTTCCTGCAAAAACTTTAAGAGATTTTAAATTAATAACGTTTCTTTCTTTTATTAAACTATCATCCACCAATGCAATAATATCCTCGTCGTAGACATGTTTCTTTTTGTCAGCTAAAATTTTAAATTTTCCAAAGGCTGTTTGGATAACATCGTCAGTAACACCTGCGTAACCAAGATCTGAAAGTTTGTCTTTAAATGCATGTCTTCCAGAATGTTTTCCCATTACTAGTGAAGTTTTTTTAACACCAACACTTTCAGGAGTCATAATTTCATAGGTGTTTCTATTTTTAAGCATTCCATCTTGGTGAATTCCTGACTCATGAGCAAAAGCATTTTTGCCAACAATAGCTTTGTTGAATTGGACTGGAAAACCAGTAGCATTTGAAACAGTTTTTGATGCTTTACTTATAAGTTTTGTGTTTATGCCTGTTTTGTATGGCATTAAATCACTTCTGGTTTTCATGGCCATAACAATCTCTTCTAAAGCTGCATTTCCTGCCCTTTCACCAATACCGTTTATTGTACACTCTACTTGTCGAGCACCTGCTGTTACTCCCGCGAGTGAGTTAGCGACTGCTAAACCTAAATCATTATGACAGTGAACTGACAAGATAGCCTTGTCTATATTTGGAACTTTATTTTTAAGAGTTTCTATAATTTTTTTAAATTCTGATGGCACTGTATAGCCAACTGTATCTGGAATATTAATTGTTTTAGCGCCGCACTTGATTGCGAGCTCAACTGTTTTACACATGAAATCTATGTCTGTTCTTGTGCCATCTTCACAAGACCATTCTACATCATCGGTAAATTTTCTTGCGTAGGTTACATGTTCTTTAATTGAATCAACAACTTGCTCGGGTGTTTTATTTAATTTGTGTTTCATATGTAAAGAGCTTGTAGAAATAAATGTATGTATTCTAAATTTTTTAGCAGATTTTAATGCTTCATAACAAGCGTCGATATCTTTTTTTGTATGTCTTGCTAATCCTGCTGGAACTGATTTTTTTAAAATTTTACTTATAGCAGATACTGCTTCAAAATCACCTGGAGAGGCAATAGGAAAACCTGCTTCGATTACGTCAATTCCTAGTTCATCAAATACTCGAGAGATTTGAATTTTTTCTTCAAGACTCATTGAGGCTCCGGGGGACTGTTCTCCGTCTCTCATAGTCGTGTCAAAAATTATGATTCTATTTTTATCTTCCATTCAACTTTCCAAATTTTTGGTGCTGCATATAATACAATTTATGCGTTAATTTGCAAAATATTTATTAAAAAAATATTAAATTATCAACCAGATTGGGTTAATTCTTTGATTTATCTACGAGTTTGTTCTTACCAATCCAGGGCATTAAATCTCTAAGTTTTTTACCTACTTTTTCAATAGGATGTTTTGCAAGATCTTCTCTCATCTTTAAAAAGTTTTTTTGACCATTTTTGCATTCATCCATCCATTGTTTTGTGAACTTTCCCGACTGTATATCTTTTAAAACTTCTTTCATTCTTTCTTTTGTTTTTGGGTCAACTATTTTCTTTCCAGACATATACTCTCCGTATTCTGCAGTATTGGAAATCGAATAATTCATATTAGCTATTCCTCCCTCATAAATTAAATCTACGATTAATTTAACCTCATGAAGAGTTTCAAAATATGCCATCTCGGGTGGATAGCCTGCTTCGGTTAAAGTTTCAAAACCATTTTTGATTAGTTCAACTAAACCGCCACATAAGACTGTTTGTTCTCCAAATAAATCTGTTTCACATTCATCTTTAAATGTTGTCTCAATAATTCCTGATCTTCCTCCACCAACTGCACATGCGTATGACATTGCAAGATCTCTAGCTTTACCAGAACTATCTTTATGAACTGCCATTAAACATGGAACTCCGCCTCCACGTTGGTATTCGCTTCTTACTAAATGTCCAGGGCCTTTTGGTGCAACCATAAAAACATCTAAATCTTTTCTAGAATTAATTAAATTAAAATGAATATTTAAACCATG
>CETM01003695.1_pt1 | contig 12463 bp, 8 predicted proteins | sample 361451 | NCBI WGS metagenome assembly CETM01 (sample SAMEA2622690, study PRJEB7988) | marine metagenome | isolation source: saline water (ENVO:00002010), including
ACGTTTGAAATATCTTCTGGTTTACCAATGCGTTTAATTGAAAGTTGTTCTATAATATTTTCTTTATTTTGTTCATCAAGAAATGAAGTCATATCTGTATCTATATATCCTGGAGCTACAACGTTAGAGGTAATATTTCTTGACCCCATCTCTTTGCTAATAGATTTTGCTAAGCCAATTAATCCGGCTTTTGATGCGGCATAATTTGCTTGACCTTGATTACCAGAAAGTCCAACTATGGAAGATATGAATACAATTCTTCCCCACTTATTTTTCATCATAAGCTTTATCGCTCTTTTTGAGGTATAAAATCCTCCAGTCAGATTTGTTTGAATTACATCTGACCATTCATCTTCTTTCATTCTTGGCAATATATTATCTTTTGTTACTCCTGCATTATTTATTAAGACATCGACAGATTTATAGTCTTTTTCAATTAATGTAAACGCTTTATCTACAGATTCATTATTTGATATATCTATGTGAACTGTACTCGCACTTCCGCCAGCAGTAGTTATTTCTTTTACAACATCATTAGCTTTCTCTTCTGAGCTGGCATAGCCAACAACAACATGAAAATAATTTCCAAGCTGGATTGCAATAGCCTTACCTATGCCTCTTGAGCCACCTGTTACTAATGCTGTTTTCATATTAAATCTAATTTTTCAGGTATTTGATATTCAATTGCCGTTCTAATAGTATCAACAGCTTTTCCATCAAAATCAGGCAATTTTGCATCTGATGTATTTATTGGAGTTGTTCTTTCACCAAAACGCAGAGCACATGCTCCCCAAGAAAGTCCAGCCCCTACGGCAGTGAATATTGCAACTTCTCCTCCTTTTATTTCTCCTTCTTCCATTGCGTCTACAAGAGCAGTTGGAATTGAGGCTGCAGAAGTATTTCCATATTTATGAACTTTTTTGATTGTGGTTGCATTAGGAAGACTTAACATTTTTTCTAATCCTTCAACAATTCTTAAATTTGCTTGATGAGGAATTAAAAGATCTATTTCTTCTTTTTTAAGTCCGGATTTTGTGATTACTTCATCTGATGCTGTAGCCATTGCCCTAATTCCACCTTTAAAAATTTCTTGGCCATCAAATGTCCATCTAACTTTTGCTGCTTCGTCTTTATTAAACCTATTCATAGCAGAACCAAAGTTAGGCACTTCCAAGATATCAAGTTTGTCTGAACTTAAACCATTAACAAAAGAGAATATTTCACCATCTTCTGGATTTTTACTTTCTTCAACAACAACTGCTCCTGCACCATCTCCAAAAAGCACCGCTGTATTTCTATCAGACCAATCGAGCAACCATGTAATATGCTCAGAGCCAATAATTAATGCCCTTTTATATAAACCACTTTCAACAAATGCTTTTCCTTGTTCTAGTGCATATACAAAACCTGCACATGCAGCATTTATGTCATAAACAGATGCGTTGATTGCACCAAGCTTTTTTTGAACATGAGCTGCAGCTGAAGGAACAATGCTATCAGGTGTGCATGTAGCTAGAACTACAACATCAATATCTTCTGGAGTCAAACCAGCACATGCAATTGCATGTTGTCCTGCCACAGCTGCCATATCGGAATTATTCACATGGCAAAATCTTCTTTCTTGGATTCCTGTCCTTTGCTGTATCCATTCATCTGAAGTATCTACAAAAACAGCTAAGTCTTCATTTGTCATAATGTTATCAGGAGCACATTTACCCCAGCCAGTTATTGTTGATTTCACAAATATCTCCCTATTTAAATATTATTTAAAGAGTCTAATGAATTAATAATTCCAATATCCCCACTAGATATAGACTTTTTTACCATACCAGCAGTTACATTTCCAGGACCGATATGATACCAATTCTCAGGTTTTGCAATATTTTCAATATTTAGTATTTGGTCATAAAACATTACACTATTATCAATTTGGTCAACGAGTCTTTGTTTAATTGTTTCAATGTCAGCTATTTTTGCATCTACATTCATGTAAACATCAAATTTACCTGATGAAAACTCAACTTCATCAACAATATTTTTAACTTCTTGTTTTGCAGAAGAAACAAATTTTGAATGAAAAGCTCCAGCAACATCAAGGGGGATCACTTTTTTTGCATTTAAATCAAGTGGGTTTAACTTTAAGTAGTCAATATCATCTTTTAAACCGCCAATAACAATTTGTGACTCATCATTAAAGTTAGAAACATTAATAGAAATTCCTTGTTCAATTAATGTTTTAACAGCATCTAAGGTTTGTTTTAAATCTGATGTTAAAACGGCTGCCATTGTTGAGTTAGAGTTTTCAACTGCTTTTTGCATAGAATCACCTCTTACGGAAATAATTTTTAAAGCATCATGATAACTTATGAATTCAGCGAGTGCTAGAGCTGTATATTCACCCAAGGAATGACCTATACCAATTTTTGGTAGACCTAGTTTTTTAAATGCTTCTAATCCGTAACAGTAGGAAATAGCAAATATGTAAGGTTGAGCAATATTTGTTTTTGTAATTTCACTTTGATCACTTTCTAAAATAGTTTTTTCAAGAGACCAGCCAAGAGTTTCTTCAAAATCATTAATTAAAAGATCCGGATATAAATTAAGTAATTCTTCACCCATGCCAGCTTTTTGAGACCCTTGTCCAGGAAACATTGCAACCCAATTCATTTTTCTATTTCAGATATTGTAAAAGCTATTGCCCGGTCTTCTTCGTGAGATAAAGACACATGTACATTGTCAATATTTAGTTCACTTGCTAATTCTTTTGCTTTTCCGTACAAAATAACTTCAGGTTTGCCTCCACCACTTATTTCAATATCTTTCCAATTTAATTGCCTCCACCCTTTTCCAAGAGATTTCATTACAGCTTCTTTTGCAGCGAACCTAGCACCTAGTCTTTTAGCCGGATCATTGAATCGGTTTGCGTAAATAATTTCATTATGTGTAAAACATCTTTTTTCAAATTTTGGTTGAGATTTACTTAAAAGCTTTCTAACTCTATTTAAATTTACTTGGTCAACACCTATTCCGTAAATCATTAGAACCTTGCCTCAATCTCAATTAATAGTTCACCTTTTTTAACAGGTTGGCCTTTTTTAATATTAAATTTTTTAATTACACCATCTATAGGGGATGTAATAACATTTTCCATTTTCATTGCTTCTAGAACAAATAATGAATCACCTTGTTTAACTTTTTTCCCAAGTTTGGTCATTGTGTCCATTATCGTTCCCTGCATTTCTGCAAAAATTATTCCAGGATTTTTAATTTTGCCTGTTAGATCCATACCAACTTTTTTGGGTCTTTGTGGAGCTAATGTTGGGTTAGTTGTGTCTTCTAAAGATATTTTTACTTTGCTTGGTCTATCAGAAGAAACTTTATCTTCTTCAATATCACGTATTTCGAATTTTTCTTCTAAAAATTTTACATCTATTTGACTATTCACAAACTCTTTTGTTTTTAAAACATCTATCAATAAATTTATTGTTGTTGGAATACCACCAATAATGTATTCTTCAAGACATCTGATCCCTTTTGACCTAGCTTCTTCTCTTGATACACCCCAAACAATTAATTTTGAAATTAGATTGTCATAATAATGAGTAATTTGAGTACCCGTCCTGGCCCATCCATCTATTCTCACACCATTACCAGTTGGTTCTCTATATTCAGTAATTGTTCCAGGAGTTGGTAGGAAGTTATTATTTGGGTCTTCAGCATTAATTCTGAATTCTATACTATGTCCTCTTGGTTCAAGCTCGTAATCTTCTATGGAATTTCCTAATGAAATTTTTATCTGTTCTTTTACTAGGTCAAGCCCGTATCGCATTTCTGTTACTGTATGTTCTACTTGTAAACGAGTATTCATTTCAAGAAAGTAAAAATTTTCATCACTATCAGCAAGAAATTCTACAGTTCCAGCATTTACATAATCTGAGTTAGATGCAATTTTAAGAGTGTATTCTTTTAATTTTTCTTTTCCATACTCTGAAAGCCACTCAGGTGGGCTTTCCTCTATCAGTTTTTGATTTCTTCTTTGCAATGAGCAATCTCTCTCGCCTAAATACAAAACATTACCATATTTATCTGCGAGGATTTGTGTTTCAACATGTCTTGCTGGTTTTATAAATTTTTCAACATAGATTTGATCAGATCCAAAATAAGCTTCACTTTCTCGTTTTACAATCTCAAAATTTTCAATCAGCTCTTTTTCGTCATGAACTATTCTTAAACCTTTACCACCGCCTCCATGTGCAGCTTTTAATGCAACAGGATATCCAAAACTTTCAGCATCTTTAATTGCTTCTCTTTGAAATCTTGAAGGTTTTAACTGGCCTGGAACAGGATTAAGTCCAATCTTTGAAACTAATTTTCTTGATTCAATTTTGTCGCCCATTGATTTAATAGTTTCAGGTTTAGGACCTATCCAAGTAATCCCTTTTTTTTCTATAGCTTTTGCAAAATCTGAATTCTCTGCAAGAAACCCATATCCTGGATGGACTAAGTCTGCATTTGTCTTCTCAGCAGCTTTTACTAATTTTTTTAAATTTCTATAACTTTCAGCAGGTAAAGATCCTCCTAAATAATATGATTCGTCCGCTCTTTTAGTATGTAATGCATCTTCATCTGCATCTGAATAAACAGCAATAGTATGTAAGTCCATTTCCTTAGCAGACCTAATAATACGAAGAGCTATTTCACCGCGGTTTGCTATAAGGATTCTTTTTTGAGTCATACTTTTTTTAATTTAGAAGCTAAGCCCATTGCTAACATGGATTTGATAGCATCCCCTAATAAGTAAGGAATAACTCCAATTGCAATAGCATTAGAAAGTGAGATATTCAGAATTATCACTAATCCAAAAACACCAAAAATGTAAATAATTAATGAACCAAGTATTACCCCAAATATTGGCTTAGTTGCAAACATGCCAGTAATGTAGGCTGCAAGAAAAAATCCTACGATATAGCCAATTGTAGGACTTTTTAAAATTGCAAGACCAGCAACACCTGCTGAAAAAAATGGAAGTCCAGACATACCAATGAATAAATACATCAACATACTAATTGCTCCAAAAGTACTCCCAAGAATTAATCCTGATAAAAGTACTACAAATGTTTGCCCGGTAATTGGTACTGGAGAAATAGGAATAGCAATTCTAACTTGAGCACTTAAAGCAGTTAAGATTGCAAAACTTAAAGACAAAAATAAATTTCTTGTAACACTTCCTTTTGCCACCCATTCAATAGCAATATTTTTAGAGGGGTATGTTTCCATGTTTTTCTCCTAACTCACCTTTATTAACTAAGTCATTAAATGAATCAATGATAACTTTTCTTGTCTCACTTGGTTTTATGATATTGTCAATTAAGCCTAATTGTGCAGCAATATCTGGATTATTAAATTTATCATCGTACTCTTGCACTAGTTTTGATTTTAATTCTTCTTTATTTTCGGCATCAGCTAATTCTTTTTTATGTATTATGTCAACAGCTCCTTCAGCACCCATAACTGCAATTTCACCACTCGGCCATGCAAATAATTTGTCTGCACCAAGCCCTATTGAGTCCATAACTATATAAGCTCCTCCGTATGCTTTTCTAATGACAACACAAACTCTTGGAACTGTCGCTTCAGCATATGCGTATAAAAGTTTTGCACCACTTCTAATTATTCCACTATGCTCCTGCTCAACTCCAGGCAAAAATCCTGGTACATCAACCAAAGTGAGAATAGGAATATTAAATGCATCACAAAATCTAACAAATCTAGCAGCTTTTTCTGATGCTTTGATATCTAGGACACCTGCTAATTCCATTGGTTGATTGGCTACTATTCCAATCGTATTTCCATTTACTCTTGCAAATGTTGTAATGATATTTAAAGCATAATTACTTTGTATTGGATAATGTTCTCCGTCATCTGAAATATCTGTAATTATTCTGTTCATATTATATGGTTGGTTTCTATTTTCAGGTATGAAATTATCTAGAGATTCTATTCCTCTAGAAGGTTCATCTTCAGTAATGAATACTGGAGGTTTTTGAAATGATGACTGAGGCAGAAAGCTCATTAGATAACGTACCTCTTCAAAAACCTGCTCTTCGGATTCACATATTTGATGAGAGACGCCTGATTTTGTTCCATGAGCTTCAATTCCACCTAACTCTTCGTAAGACACATTCTCACCAGTTACTGTCTTCACAACTGCTGGCCCAGTTACATATAATTGCCCAATATTTTGTACTTGAAAAATAAAATCAGTGAGAGCAGGACTATAAACCGCTCCACCTGCTGAAGGACCGACTATTACTGAAATTTGTGGAATCTTTCCAGAAGCTTCTACATTTTTTTTGAATATTTGAGCATATCCGTAAAGCGATGATATTCCTTCTTGAATTCTTGCTCCACCGGAGTCTTTTATACCAATTATTGGCGCTTTTGCCTCAAGAGCATGATCCATAATTTTAAGAATTTTTTTCGCTACAACTTCACCAAGGCTTCCACCCATAACAGAGAAGTCTTCACTAAATACAAACACAGGCCGCCCGTGAATAGTTCCAGTACCAGTTACAACTGCTTCACCTCCTGGGTTTTCTTCTGAAGTGACATGTTGATCGATTTCACTAAAAGAACCTTCATCAAGAAGTAAATCTAACCTCTCATACGCTGTTAATTTTCCTTTAGGATGTTGAATTCTTTTAGCTTTTTCATTGCGAATTTCAGCTAAATTTTCGTCTGACATGCCCATCTTTCCTGTTTATTGTTAATGTATGTATTTGACCTATATATATGTAAAGAAGTAACAGTATGAAAGTCTTTTTTTTCGAATCGATTTACAATACGCAGGAATTTGCACTACAGGAATTATCTGATGTACCAATTCTTGTAATAAGTTATTCACAGGAAAAAGGTAAGGGAACATCAAATAGGACATGGGAAAATGCTGATCAAGCATTAGCATGCTCTTTTGCAATTAAGGAAAGCGAAGTTAGATTAAAACATACACTTATTCCAATTATTTCTGGCTATCTATTTACTGAGTTATTACATGATAAAAATTTATACTTAAAATGGCCTAATGACATTATTTTAAACAATTTAAAAGTTGGTGGGATACTAGTTGAGAGAATAAAAGATAAAATTTGTATTGGGATGGGAATAAACTATTTTTGGGAAAAACCAAAAATACCAGGAGCGGGATCTCTCTATGAAAAGCAAATTGATAACTCATTAATTAATACACATGCCGAAAAATGGGCAAATCTTGTTCACAATGCTCTCGAAAAGGAAAATTTTAATTTAAGTAAATATAAAAACAAACTTCAAACTTTAGGAAAAGTTGTTGAATATTCTGAAGGCAGAGGTTGGGCTGAAGATATCAATGAAGATGGTTCACTGAAAATTAAATCAGTAGAAGGAAATTACATTAATTTAACCTCCCCCTTAATTTCCGAAGTAAATTAGTTAGTATTAATAAGCAGGAGTGAAATGAAACAGTTAGTAGTTGAAAAAAACAATCCTATTCCTATCTTATGGGATACTCCAATGCCAAATCCTGGTCCTGGTGAAATTCTAATTAAAAATCATTATTCAGTTGTTTCTTCAGGTACAGAGTTGGCAGCAATTGATGTAGCAAATACTACAATTACAGATAAATTACAAAATCCTTCAAATATAGAAAAAGGATTAGACCTAATCCAAAAAGAGGGTGTCAAGGCTGTTTGGAATGCAATGTTTCCAAAAAATTTATTACCAATTCAGCTTGGATACAGCTCATCTGGAGAAGTTGTAAAAGTTGGAAAAGGTGTAAGTGAATTTCATGTTGGAGATAAAGTTGTATCTAATGGAAGTCACGCTGAATATGTTGTTGTTAATGAGAATCTTTGTAGCCGTATTGATCAAAATACAGACATAAAAGAAGCCTCATTTACTGTTTTAGGTAGTATCGCTTTGCATGGACTAAGGCTATCTGGAACATCACTTGGATCAAAAGTTGTAGTAATAGGGCTTGGAGTTATAGGGCAATTGGTATGTAGGTTAGCAGAAGCACAAGGTTCAGAAGTAATCGGAATCGACACAGATAGTGAAAGAACTAAAAATGGAGATAATTTTTATACATCAATAGATGAAGTTGAATTAACAAATATTGATGCAGTAATTATCACAGCTGCATCATCAAGCAATGAACCAATAGAAATAGCAACAAAAATTGCTAGGAATAAAGCAAAAATAGTTGTTATTGGGGATATTCCATTAAATATTTCAAGGAATGATTTTTATTACAAAGAATTAGAACTTGTTGTCTCCAAGTCTTATGGTCCAGGAAGATATGATAAACAGTATGAAATTCTAGGCAATGACTATCCAATTGAATATGTAAGATGGACCGAAAATAGAAATTTTGAAGCATTTACAAAACTTTTATCTCAAAAACAAATATATATACTTGATCTGGTTTCTGAAGAGGTTGCTTTTGAAGATGCACCAACTGTTTATGAAAAATTTGATGATGAAAATAAGCCTCTATCAATAATTTTAAGATATGACATTGATGGTGATCCCAAAATAGAATTTGGAAATAATTTATCCCCCGAACCTAAAACATCAAAAGTAAATGTTGGAATACTAGGTGCGGGTAATTTTGCTGCAACTACAGTATTGCCAGCTCTTAAAGAATTAAAAAAAGAATGTAATATTATTGGCTTAGCTTCATCAAAGGGCTTGAGCTCGGAGCTATTAGCAAAAAATTTTAAAATTAAAAATAAGTATCCAACTGAAGATGAAATTTTAAATGCTGAAGAAATAGAGGCAGTTCTCATACTCACACCACATAACAATCATGCTGAGTTGGTAATTAAAGCACTCGGAAAGAGAAAAGCGGTATATGTTGAAAAACCACTGGCATTAGAACTTCAGTCACTAATAGATATTGAAGAAAGTATTTACAGAGCTGAGATTCCAAAATTATTTTTAGGTTTTAATAGAAGGTTTTCAAAATCTGTTCAATTTATAAAACAGAAATTAATTGATAGTTCAGCAAACAGTATAAATCTACGTTTTAGTGTCCCATCTCTTGATGATGATCATTGGACAAATATTAAAGAAATCGGAGGAGGTAGGATTGTTGGAGAAGCAGTACATGGAATTGATTTAGCCTGTTACTTATTTGACTCTCTTCCACAAAGTATTTCTGCACATGCACCAATTGATAAGACAATAAATAAGGCAAAAGACAATCAAGTCTTTTTGAATATTAATTTTGTAAACGGATCACACGCTGCAATGCAATATTTTTCTGAGGCAAATCAGATATTAAGTAAAGAGCGTCTAGAAGTTCATGGTGGTGGAAATTCATATATTCTTGAAGACTTTAAGATGTTGAGATATTTAGAAGGTTCAGATGATAAAAGTAAAACATTTTCGTCAGGGAAAGGACATAAAGAGTCATTACAAGTTTTTTTTGATTACGTAAGAGATAAATCTCAAAATCCATTTACATGGGAGGAAATAAAAGCAGTTTCAAAAGCAGCAATCATTGCTCAAAACTATATTAATTCTGGTCAACAACACAGAGTTTAATAATTTTTATTAGTATAAAAATAAAGAAGTAATGTTGAAAAAGTTAAAAATTTCATTAATTTTATTTATTTTAGTTGCTTCTGCTTGCGGTGGGTCTGATAACACTGAATCAATGTCTATAGACACTACAACCTCTACCTCAACAACAACTACATTGGCGGTTGAGCCAGATATTGGAGAAGTTGTTGATGAGGCAGCATTAGTTATTCCACCAATATTGCTAAAGCCATTAATTGGAGCAACGGGAGTATTAACTAGCGTATCTGAAGATTGGGAAGTACTTTCAGCAATCACCCCACTAGAGATGGGTGTAAAAATTAGAACGGGAGATGATGCTACAGCACAAATGTCATTTGAAGATGGGTCATCCCTATTAATGGGTGGCAATTCAGTAATTAGTGTTAGAAGTTTTGATTATGATGAAGAAGCACAATCAAGAGTTTTAATTGTTGATTTAATATCTGGAAGCATTGCATATGATATTTTTAGTGATGGTTTAAGTGCTTCATTAGCAAAAATAGTAACGCCAACATCTGAGTTATCTGTACATGGTACAGAGGGAGTGTTTGGATATGATGTTGCTACACTTTCAGCTTCAAGCACAGTGCTTGAGGGTGGTGAAAATAGTGATGATGCAGTTTTTAGCGAGTTGCTACCAAGTGAAGATGGAACACCAGTTCTTGTTGCAGTATCACAAACCGCAGGAACAGAACTTGGAAGTGCCACCACAGGTGGTTCTGGCTGGACAGATGAAGATACTTCTACAGTCGCATTAATAGTTGATGAGTTTGTTTCAAATATGGAAGGTGAATGTAGTTACACCTGTAAAGCAGAAACTCAAGAGAATTTAGCAGATGGAGCAGAAGATTTAACTGCTGATGTTGCTGCAAATGCAGTATTTACAGATTCAGACACTAAAAGAATGGATTTAGCACAGACCTTATTAGTTGCTGCAGGTGCTCCAGAAGACATAACTGAATCCGTAGAAGTGTTAGCAGATGCAGTAGAGGAAGTAGCTGTTCCTGAAGAGGAAGTTGCAGAATTCATCAATGCAAATTGGCAAGAAGCTCCAGAGGATGGACAATTACAAGAATTACCTCCAGTAGGTGACTTTTTGAGTACTTTTGCCGACGCTGCATCAGTCCATGATAATGAAGCATTTGAAGATCTTGGATTCGATCATAACGAAGCTAATAACTTTAGAGCTCAGCACGGGATGATGCAATTTATTTCAGCTGACACTAATGCTGTTAATGAGTTGGCACAGACTGGAGATATGGCACAAGCAATGGCTTTAGCAGCATCAAATATGTTCGTAAATGCAGGTCAAGATCAGTTTGTTGAGGGAACTTACTGTGCTGACAATCCTGAAGATCCTGAATGTGCTGCAGGGGCTCCACCCCCAGAATTTTTAGCTCAAGCATTTGCAGGAAATCACTTTGTTGAAGATATGGTACAAGATATGGGATTTGAATATACTTTTACTGAAAACAGAGTTAAGCCTGGCTACTGTGATGAAGAACCATGGTTGCCAGAGTGTGCTGATGGTCCACAGTATGTTGGTGAAGCATTCGAGGAAGGTGGAGCTTATTGCGATGCAAATCCTGAAAATTGTGAAGAGGGAGGACCAAAACCAGGTAATGTTTTTTTTGGTTCAGCACCTAAAGATGAATCTTTTTGTTCTGATAATCCTGAAAAACCAGAGTGTAGAGGTGGAAACACTCAAGCAGTCTATACATTTTTTCATGTATACGATGAGGAAGTATTAGGCGATGAATGGGAACCAGTTGATTGTAATGAATATCCGGATGACCCTATGTGCAGTGGTGAAGGAGACTTTTTCCATGAACACGTAGGAAATGCAGCAGGACTTGCATTAGATCGAGATGATATGTTTGATATATATGGTGGTCCACAAGAACTATCGGGTCCTCCAGAAGAATTTTGTAATGAAAATCCAGAAGCCCCTGAGTGTTCAGCAGACTTTAAACCTGCTGATGTTTATTCAGGTGGGGAGTATGTAGCTCCAGGATATTGTGATGAAACACCAGATGCACCAGAGTGTGATTCTAATTTTGGTCAAGCAGGAGGACTTCAAGGCCCGTTAACTGGCGGTTTACTAGCACAATATGCAGCTCCTGATCCAAATGCGCGTGCAGGTGAAAAGCCAAGTTTTTGTACACAAGACCCTAACCATCCAGAATGTTTTAGGGATTATTATGGAGAGGAAAATTTAGACACAGGAGAATTTTTAGGAAACTTATTTAGTGATGATTCATATGTTGACTTAGCGCAACAAGGTGTTTTTTATAACGCAATAGATGGTGCTGGAGATTTAGCTGAAAATCGTTACGGTAACCATAATGATTATTTAGTAATAGATTGTTCAATTCCTGAAAATCAAAGTGAACCAGCATGTTCTTCAGATTTTGACCCAGGGCAGCCAAGCTTATTTACAGGTGGTGATGGCGGAACTCAACAATTTGAAGCATTTAATCCTGAAGATGTTGATACTCTCTGTGAGGAAAACCCTCAAGATCCATTATGTTTTGCTCAGCAGCCTGGAGGTAATGCTCCAATACAGGGAGAAGCATTTGCAAATCCTCCTGAAGGCAACTTACCACCGCCAGGACAAAATGAAGGTGGCTTTTGGGGAAATAAAGAAAAGGCAGAAGAATTCCAAAACCAATCTGATAATTATACTGAGTTTGCAGGAAATTATTGTGATGAAAATCCTGACGATCCTTCATGTTCACAAATAGCACCTCCACCACCACAAGATGGAATAATCCAGGATCAAGATTGTGATGATAATCCTTACGCTCCTGGTTGCCCTCAGAGTGGTGGACAAGAAGGTCAAGAACCTCCTCCTGAGGGAGAG
>CETM01204111.1_pt1 | contig 12456 bp, 11 predicted proteins | sample 361451 | NCBI WGS metagenome assembly CETM01 (sample SAMEA2622690, study PRJEB7988) | marine metagenome | isolation source: saline water (ENVO:00002010), including
AACCGATGCTGCCATAGTCGGTCGCTATGCTGGCACCAATATGCTAGTGACCCGCTACGGTCGTAACCCAGTGCGCGAAGTCGAAGCCACCATCAAACGCTTTGCGCAAAACGGTATAGACATAAAAGGTGCCGTACTGAACAGTGTAGAACGTAAACCAAGTTCTTACTACGGCTACGGCTACGGTTACGGCTATGGCTATGGGTACGAATACAAATCAAAGTAGGTCGTGCTTTTTGCACGACTAAAACAACCCTACAAAAATCTTGTGCGCAACGTACAGGGTAAACAAACAACACAACGCCAGGATGGCGAACGAAGTGATAAAGGGAATTTAAATGAGCAGCACATTGTTCAAAAAGCTAGAAAGCGGTGAGATGACCATCGCTGTTATCGGACTCGGCTATGTGGGCCTACCGCTTGCTGTAGAATTTGGTCAAAAGTTTAAAACACTGGGTTTTGATATCAACCAAAAGCGTGTGGTGGAACTGAATAGCGGACAGGATCACACACGTGAAGTTGAACCCGAGCGCTTACAACAAGCCGAATACCTTTCTTACACCAGTGATGTTAACGCACTCGGCGATGCCGATGTGTTTATTGTCACGGTGCCAACCCCCATTAATAAACATAAACAGCCCGACTTAACGCCGCTTATAAAAGCCAGCGAGACCATTGGCAGCGTGATTAAAGCAGGTGCAGTGGTGATCTACGAATCCACCGTTTACCCCGGTGCCACCCAAGAGGACTGCCTCCCTGTTGTTGAGCAACACTCAGGCTTAGTACTTAACCAAGACTTTTTTGCAGGCTACAGCCCCGAGCGCATCAACCCAGGCGATAAAGAGCACCGTGTCACCACAATAAAAAAAGTCACCTCAGGCTCAACTCCCGAAATCGCCGATTTTGTTGATGCCTTGTACAATACCGTGATCACCGCAGGTACCCACAAAGCGACCAGTATAAAAGTTGCCGAAGCGGCTAAGGTAATTGAAAACACCCAGCGAGACGTAAACATTGCACTTATTAACGAGTTGGCAATGGTGTTTAACAAAATGGGCATCGATACCCAAGCAGTGCTTGAGGCGGCAGGCACAAAATGGAACTTCCTTCCTTTCCGTCCAGGGCTTGTCGGTGGTCATTGTATTGGCGTCGACCCTTACTATCTAACCCACAAGGCCGAAGCGGTCGGTTACCACCCCCAGATGATATTAGCGGGGCGCCGTGTGAACGATAACATGGGCCGCTTTGTGGGAGCAGAACTCGTAAAGGCGATGATGCAAAAAGGCCTTTGTGTTAAAGACGCGAAAGTGCTGTTGCTCGGTTTAACCTTCAAAGAAAACTGCCCCGATATTCGCAACACCAAAGTCACCGATATTATCACTGAGCTCAACGAGTACGGAGCACAAGTCGATGTTTACGACCCGTGGGTTGATGCCTCCGAAGCCGAGCACGAATATAACATTACCCCAATTAATCAACCTAAAAAGGGCGAATACGACGCGGCGATTATCGCTGTTGCACATGATGAATTTAAACAGCTAGGCGAGCACGGAATACGGGCGTTGTGTAAGAACACACACGTGCTGTACGACTTAAAATATGTGCTAACGGCCGAACAAGCCGACTGCCGTCTTTAATAGCTCGCAACGCAAGGATGCCGTCATGACACGATACGACGAAGTAAAATTGGAACTCACTAAAAAGCCCAAAATCTGGCTAGTGACTGGCGTAGCCGGTTTTATTGGATCAAACCTACTTGAGACCTTACTCAAACTTGATCAACGCGTTGTTGGCCTTGATAACTTTTCTACCGGCTTTCAGAAAAACCTAGATGAAGTTAAAAGTTTAGTAACCGATCATCAGTGGAATCGCTTTGAGTTTATTCAAGGGGACATATGTGATCTAGACACCTGCAAGCGTGTTATGAATCACTCCAGTGCCGGCAAAGTAAACTATGTGCTGCATCAAGCTGCACTAGGTTCAGTACCACGCTCCATCGACGACCCGATTAATACCAATAAAAGTAATATCGACGGCTTTTTGAATATGCTAGTGGCAGCTAAGGATGCTGGCGTGGATAGCTTCACATATGCCGCGAGTAGCTCGACCTATGGTGACCACCCCGCACTGCCCAAAGTCGAAGAGAACATTGGTAATCCACTATCGCCGTATGCGGTCACCAAATACGTAAACGAACTGTACGCCAACGTATTTGCCCGGGTTTATGGCTTTAAAACCATCGGCTTGCGCTACTTTAACGTGTTCGGACCTCGCCAGAACCCTGACGGTGCCTATGCGGCGGTTATTCCCAAATGGACTGCAGCCATGATAAAAGGCGAGCAAGTATTTATTAATGGTGATGGCGAGACCAGCCGTGACTTCTCGTTTGTAGCGAATGCTGTGCAACTGAACATTCTTGCTGCGACAGCCGATGACGCACTTAAAGACGAAATCTACAACATGGCATTGGGTGACCGCACTACGCTGAATGAACTGTTTGTAGGCATTAAAGACGCACTCAAAGAAAATGGTGTTCAGTATACCAACGAACCTGTGTATCGAGATTTTCGACCCGGTGATGTGCGTCATTCGCAGGCTGATATTTCTAAAGCAAAAAGCAAACTTGGTTTCACACCCACACACCGAATTGTTCAAGGTATTTATGAAGCGATGCCTTGGTATGTCCGCAATATTACTCCCTCAAGCAAATAGCAACAGAAAACTATGAAGATATTAATTACCGGTGGGGCGGGGTTTATTGGTTCTGCGGTTGTGCGTCATATCATTGATGAAACAAATGACGAAGTGGTTAACGTCGATAAACTAACTTACGCTGGCATTCTGCGAGTTGATTGCCACGGTGGTTATTTCCACCCACGGTAATTCATTAAACCAACCCCCTTGTGTCCACCTATATGCAGCAAGAAGCAACAGCGGGTCTTAACCCCAGTGAACCTTAAGCAACAAGCCATCAGCGGCGTAAAATGGAATTTTGTACAGCAATTCAGTGTACAAATCATAAACTTCGGTGTTCAGGTTATACTGGCCAGATTACTGATGCCGGAAATGTTCGGCCTGATTGCCATGGTCATCGTTTTCATCTCCATCGGCACAGCGCTCATGGATAGCGGTATGACCAGCTCGCTAATCCGTACCAAAGAGCCAGACCAGACAGATTATTCCACTGTATTTGTTACAAACCTGATCGTAAGCTTTGCAGTCTATGGCGTGATCTTCCTGTCTGCGCCCTATATCGCGATCTTCTACGATCAGGACGTACTCACCGACATAATTCGCCTGCTCGCGCTTAGCTTCGTCATCCGGGCTTTTGTAGCAGTGCACGTAGCAAAGCTCACCAAAGAAATGAATTTCAAGCTGCAAATGCAGCTGCAAATCCCCGCAACAATCATTTCGGGTATTGTTGGCGTTATGATGGCTTACATGGGCTATGGGGTGTGGAGCCTGGTATGTCTCAATCTCGCGCAGGCGATTGTGTTTACCGTCCAGAATTGGGTGTTCATACCCTGGAAGCCGTCGTTGATTTTCGACAAAGAGCGCTTCAAGTACCACTTCAAGTTTGGTTACAAACTAACGCTCTCTAGCTTGTTAGACACGATTTATAACGATGCATACCGAATTGTAATCGGGAAATTTTTCTCTCCAGCGCAGGTTGGGTACTTTCACCAAGCTGAAACATTGCGGCTGTTCCCGGTCCAGCAAATTGGCGCCGTCATTGGAAAGGTGTCTTATCCATTTTTTTCAAACATAGATGGCGATCAAAATCTAAAGCTTGCCTATAAAAAGTTACTGAAATTGTTGTTGGTTGTTGTTACTCCGGTAATGCTGGCCTTGATCCTGATTGCGGAATCCGGATTTCGCTTTCTCTTCGGTGAAAAGTGGTTGCCAGCGGTGCCCTATTTTCAGATCTTAGCTATAGTGTCAATTTTTCGCCCAATTAGCGCTTACAATCTAAATATTTTAAAAGTTAAAGGTCGGAGCGATATCTTTCTGTATTTGGAGATCGCAAAAAAGGTTGCGGGCTCACTATTCATAATCGGCGGCATTTACTTCGGAGTAATGGGCTTGGTTGTTGCTCTTTCTGTGTTCTCGATTCTATCCTATATGGTTGACATGTATTTCAGCGGGAGAATCATCGACTACAAAGTTTTTGAGCAGCTCCATGATGTGTTTCCTTTATTGAGTGCAGGCGGAGTCGCTTTTGGACTATCCTTCTGGCTGAAGGACGCTTTCGATGGCCTCATTAGCTCAGATTTTCTGCAGTCTCTTATTTTTGGGAGTGCACTCGTCGCTATCTTCTATGCTGTTGCATTTTTCTTTGATAAGGAAATTTTTCGCATCATAAAGGGGCTTAGAAGCAACCAAAAGTGAAGTTCCCGTTTTTTCTCGAAATTTAATCGTACTTGAGTGATGGAATCGTTGGTGAAAACCAAGTTTAGCTTTAGTGCGGAAATGTTATGAAACCTAAAGAATCGAAATAGGATATACAGCCCTGATGTTCTCAGTCGTCATCCCCCTCTACAACAAAGAGCTCAGCATTCGAAACACCATCCAGTCGGTGCTTGATCAAACCTGCCAGGATTTCGAGATTGTTGTTGTCAACGACGGTTCCACCGACAACAGTGCTGCGGTAGTCGAAGCTATCGAAGATGACCGGATTCGGCTGATTCACCAAAAAAACCAGGGCGTTTCTGCTGCACGGAACCGGGGTATAAATGAGGCTCGAAACGAGTGGGTTGCCTTTCTGGATGGTGATGACCTTTGGGAGAAAGGACATCTTCAAGAAATATCGTTAATGATGCAGAAGTTCCCGGACGACAAGGTTTTTGTGACGTCTTTTGAGTACTCAGATAAGCGACCGATGTTCAGGCACCCTCGTAGCGAGCCGATTTTTAAGGTAGAGAATTACTTTAAGGAAGCTATGAAGGAAAGTTTGATGTGGACCAGTATTGTAGTGGTTCATAAGAGCTGCATTGAGGTGGTTGGCGGATTTAATGAAAAGCTAAATCGTGGCGAGGATCTGGATCTTTGGGCTCGGTTGGCAAGGGAATATCAGGTTATTAAAAGTGAGAAAATGACAGCCGTTTACAATATATCTGATGGCGCATCACTATCTAAAGGTAAGTCTGATTACGAAAGGTCAATACTTTCGAAAATTAATCTACGGGGGCTGAAGTCGTTTGAGCGTAAATATTTCAAGAAAATGATCGTCAATAGACTTAAGTTAGACGTAAAAACGTTGGACTTTAAAGAGATTTTTATACTTCTCGTTAAGCACAACATCGAGATTTTCATTAGGTGATTCAGGATTATTTAGGCCTAAAAATGTTATGTCTCTGCATCCGTTTCACTGAACATCCTACTTAGTAAGTAAAAGCCATGAAAATTGCCATACACCACCGCCCCGGAAGCTTCTCTGACCGCTGGATTGCCTATTGCGAAAAGAAAAGCATTCCCTACAAACTCGTCAACGCCTTTGACAGTGACATAGTTGAACAGCTCAGCGATTGCGATGCTTTCATGTGGCATCACCACCACGCAGTTTATAAAGACGTGGTAGCAGCCAAGAAAATCCTGTTCGCGCTGGAGCACGCCGGAATTAAGGTTTTCCCGGACTTCAAAACCGGTTGGCACTTTGATGACAAGGTTGCACAGAAGTATTTACTGGAGGCCATCGGAGCACCGCTTGTAACGAGCTATGTGTTCTATGACAAGCAAGAAGCGCTTGCGTGGGCGAAAACGACCAGCTATCCCAAAGTCTTTAAGCTCAAGGGCGGTGCTGGCGCGGCAAACGTGCGTCTGGTTCGCTCCGAAGGAGAGGCAAGAAAACTGATCGGCAAAGCTTTTGGGAAGGGATTTCCACAATATGATCGCTTTGCTGCGCTGAAGGAGCGGTTCCGAAAGTTTCGGCAAAAGCAGGCTTCGTTTTTCTATGTATTAAAAGGTATAGCGCGCCTACTATACACCACAGACTTTGCCAAGCAGCAGCCTAACGAGAGAGGGTATGTTTACTTTCAGGAATTTATACCTGGCAATGACTCGGACCTGAGGGTGATTGTGGTTGGGGGCAGAGCCTTCGCCGTTAAGCGGTTCGTGAGGGAGAATGACTTTCGGGCGTCGGGGAGTGGGGTTAAAGAGTTTAGTCGGGAAGCTCTGGATGAGCGGTGTGTGGCGTTGGCGTTTGAGGTTAATAAGAAGCTTGGTGCCCAGTCCGTTGCTTACGACTTTGTTTACGACGAAGCGGGGAACCCTTTGATTGTTGAGATTTGTTATGGGTTTGCTGTGGAGTTTTATGATCCTTGTCCGGGGTATTGGGATGAGGGATTGAATTGGATTGAGGGTGGGTTTGTGCCGCAGGAGTGGATGGTTGATCTTGTTGTTCTTGGAACCAATAACGGATAATTTTCCAGATTTTTCATGTTAGATCTTCTAAGGAAGTGAATGTTTTGGGTTGCTCTAATTTTGAGTGAATATAATCGGCTAACTAGCAATTTTCTAATTTTTGGACATAAATACCGATGACATTTAGCAAGTATGCTGTGTTGACCAAAAATGCACTTTTTGTTTCGCCTGTATTGGCTGTTATATTTCTTTGGGTTCAGCTTAAGGAAGGAGTTGACAAGGGTGCCGTGTTCGTTATTTCTTTTTTATTCGCTATTTTCAGTATGCGGTATGTGCCGTTTTTTTCTGATGACAAAGCAAGGTATATAGAGAGGAGTGAGGCCTTTTCAGAGTATTCATTTGTAGATTATGTAGCTTACCTTCGTGAAACACTTCGACCTGATTATCTTTTTGATTTTTTAAATTTCATTCTTTCAGTTTCTGGGGTCAATGTAAGATATTTTTTCTTCCTGATTACATTCTGTACGATTTTTTCAATCTTACTATTCTTTAAAAAGTCTTTGCGAGTGCTCGCTGCTGCCAATTTCAGATTTTCGAATTTAATTTTTGTTTTCATTATTCTCTCGATTTCTCTGCCTGGCCTTTTTTCTGGTTTAAGATTCATGTTGGCTGGAAGTTTTTTCGTTTGGTTTATCTATTTTTTATTTATCAATAAGAGTGTCGGGAAGGCCGCTTTTTTTGCGTTCATAACGATTTCGACACATTTTAGTTATTCTTATCTTTTGGTTATGCTAGGTCTTGCTTATTGGGTTTCGAGTATTGGCCTCCTTAAAGCTCTATTGGTTATTAGTTTTGGCTTTTATCTTATTCCTGTCAGCTTATTGGTAAGCATATTGGGGGGGGTAGCTTTACCAGATGGTTATTATCACAAATTTTCTTCATACACGGAGCTAGATCGGGATGTTAGCAAAAACGCAATAATTCTTTCCCATGTCAGGAGTATTTGGTTTTATTTCGCGTCCCTATATTTGGTTTTCGATAAAGATAAGTCAAACAAAATTTTACTGTCAGTTTTGTTGCTGCTTATTTCATCTGTAAATTTCGTGAGCTCTATTCCAGTTGCATTTTATCGTTATATTGGATTCGTGAAAGTTTTATTTCTTTTATATTTTCTTTCAAAGTTTGTCTCGGGACGACTTTCCAATAGCTATTTTTATTGTTTTTTTGTACTTTACGCTTTAGGTTTTATCATTGACGTTCTGGTTCTTCGGGTTAACTTTCAAGAGTCATTTTTTTCCTCGGAGTCTCTTCTAACGGTTCTTGCCATATATTTTGAAGATTCGGTGCATGAGGTTATGTATTGAGTCTACTTTGGTAGTTTATATTTTAAGTATTTTGGGTTCTTATGAATAATCAGAATATTGTTTTTTTTGTAAGTAGATTAGATTCGGGTGGAATTGAAAATTACTTGCTTCGATTCTTGTCAGTGAAGCATTCCCAATTTAGAAATGTTTTTGTCTGGTGTAAGTCGGGAAATGATGGTCAGCTGGACTCTGAGTATTTGAAACTAGACAATGTATCTTTGGTTAAAAAGAAATTGGGATATTTTGATATTTCCTCATATAAAGCTCTTAAAGAATTCTTAGTTACTGAAAATGTCGATACTGTGTGTGATTTTTCTGGGAATTTTTCGGGAAGAGTTTTGTCTGCGGCGCGCAAGGCAGGTGTCCCCAGCAGAATATCTGCCTACCGAGGTTCATCAGATCACTTTAAAGGTGACTTCCTGAGAAGGCTATACAACCAGTGGGTTCGTAAACTTACCTTAAAAAACTCAACCAGCATAATCTCGAACTCTGAGGCAGCGTTCGACTTTTTCTTCCCAGACGAATGGAGGAATAAAGATCGTTATTCAGTAATTTACAATGGCGTTAACCCTGAAAGCTTTGTCAATGAAACTGAAAGTCTCAGAAAGTCCTTTCATATTGCGGATGATGCTTTTGTAGTGGGTCACACAGGACGATTCAATGAAGCAAAAAACCACACAGCGATTTTCGCTGTGGCACAGAAACTTGTCGAAAAGTATCCCGATATCTACTTTCTTCTCTGTGGCAATGGCGTACAGGGAAATTCTGAGAGTATTCTCAAAGAGAAAGGGCTTCAGGATAGGGTATTAGTTTTTGAGAACCGAAGCGATATACCGACTTTTCTTAACACTCTAGATTGCTATTTTTTTCCCTCGGTAACAGAAGGCCAGCCTAACGCCCTCATTGAGGCGATGCTCATGGGCTTGCCTTTCGTAGCCTCTGATATCGCACCGATACGTGAAACGGTCGGCGACGGATATCCCCTGTATCCTCCTCTAGATGTTGATGCTTTAGCGGATGCGATAGAGGCTAAATATCTAGCTAGGGAGGGGCGTGATCTTGAAATGCAGAAGGCGATGGTTGCGCGCTTTGACTATAGGATTAATTTTGAAAAATTTTATCAGTTACTTTCTTCATAATATCAAATTAATAGATGTCGGGTTTTGAGTTTTCTTTGTTTCTCTAAAATATGTCTTATTTACAGTATATTAATAAATGTATTTATTTGTCTTTATAATATTAGGTTGAAAAATGAATGTTCTTTTTGCTCATGATCATTGGTTTAAAACTGATGGGGTTAATTACTTTTCCTCAGGTTGCTTCCCAAAGTCCGTTTGGCATAGGTATACTAGTATTTTAGGAAGTTTGACAGTTGTTGGTCGCCACGGAGGGGTTATTCACTCAAATGATGAAAATCATACATTATCAAGCGGAAGTAATGTTAAATTCCACTTATTTGAAAACCTTACTACGATAAAAAACTTTTTTCACTTGGATGCGAATATAAAAAGTTCTATAGCCAGTTTAGTGAGTCAAAACGATTTAATAATTTGTAGGCTGCCCAGCAGGCTGGGTCATTTATTTTTGAATGAGGCAGAGAGACAAGAAAAAGTATATGCCATAGAGGTTGTAGGTTGTCCATGGGATGCCTTATGGAATTATGGAGGCTTTAAAGCAAAACTCTATGCGCCGCTATCGTCGTATATGCAAAAGCGCGCTTTAAGACGTACTTTTAACGCCTGCTACGTGACAAAGTCTTTTTTACAAAGGCGCTACCCAGCAAGAAGCGGGTCATTAATGGTTGGTATTTCTGATGTATGTATTCCTAGTGTTTCAGAACAGGTTTTATACAGACGACTACGTAAATACACTGAAGCTAAAAAGCGTACATTTAAGGTGGGTTTGATAGGTAATTATCAATCTAACTATAAAGGAATTGATATTGCGATAAAAGCGTTAGCGAATGCAAAATTTGGGGCTTGGGAATTTCATGTGGTTGGGTCGGGAAACCCCACAAAATATATTAGGCTCGCAGAACAGCTCGGCGTTAAAGATAAAGTGAAATTCGTTGGTGTATTGGAGTCTGGTGACCAAGTTTTCGACTGGATTGACTCTTTAGATATATATATTCACCCCAGTCGGCAAGAAGGCTTGCCAAGGGCGATAGTTGAAGCGATGAGTAGAGGTTGCCCGATTTTAGCAACAGGCATTGCAGGTATACCTGAATTATTGCAGGACGAAGTTTTGGTGAAGAAGAACGACTGGAAGGCTCTTTCAACAAAACTGGACAACCTAATTATTAATGAAGACCTAATGGCTAAACTTGCTACACGAAACTTTAATAAGGCAAAAGATTATTACGATTTTAAGCTTGACGAATTAAGAGTTGCTTATTTTGAGAGACTTAAAAATCAAGCGTTGAACCAATGATGTAATAGAGGTCTACTACGATCGCCTAGTTGTCCAGTTGGCAATTTCGTCATTAGTTAATAAACAGTGGGCGGCATAGGGGCGATTATGAAGAGGAAAGCATCCGTACGGTCGGTAATTTACTGCGCTATGCGAAAACCTTCCGATTTTGGTAAAGCCCGGAATCAGCTTTAGAGTCGAGACCTTAGTTATTACCTCTCAAGCGTCCACGGAATTTTCTAATACTTGTACCTACGGTCAGTTTTTTTAATTCCCACAGAACAAATTCGAGAGTGAATTTTTTAATCAGTGAGACGGTGGTGTAAGAAATTATCTCTGCCTAGTAGGCCAACTATAACAGTATAGAAATAAAAAATGATAAAGAAAATATTGATCTTGGCTTCATACCCCAAGTCACTTACTAATTTCAGAGGTCACCTAATAAAAGAGCTTTACCAAAGTGGCTATGAAGTACACGTCGCAGCGCCACAGCTCCTTGAAGATGCTGACACAAAGAATGCGCTAGGAAGTTTGGGAGCTAAATGCTACAACATCCCCTTGAAAAGGAATGGCTTAAGTCCTCTGAGTGATCTCAATACTTTGAAACATCTATATTGTCTAATGAGGCAAGTGCGTCCCAATATTTTTCTTGGATACACTATTAAACCGGTTATTTGGGGATTATACGCCGCAAAACTTGCGAATATTGAAAAAAGAGTGGCTTTAGTTACTGGGTTGGGCTACGCATTTACCGGTAACCCAAGTGGTATGCGAGGGAGGATTCAAAGACTGGTCAAATATTTGTATAAGTCTTCGTTAAATAAAGCTACTTTAGTGTTTTTCCAGAATCCTGATGATCTGCGAGAGTTTTCGTCCAAAAGACTTATTCCTGAAGAATGTCCAGTCAAGATAGTAAATGGTTCGGGGGTTGACACTAGTAATTATAGAGTTTCCTCGTTGAAAGGGGCGCCTTCTATTCGTTTTTTGCTTATTGCCCGATTATTGGGTGATAAAGGTATTCGAGAATATGTTGCGGCTGCAAGAAAGATTTTAGGTCAGTATTCGCATGCTGAGTATCATTTAGTTGGTGGTTTAGACACAAATCCAGACTCAATACCTGAGGCTGAACTTAACTCCTGGATCGATGAGGGTCTAATAACATGGCACGGGGCGGTGAATGACGTTCGTCCCTACATTGCAGATAGCCATGTTTATGTTTTACCAAGTTATCGCGAAGGTACGCCACGCTCTGTTTTGGAAGCGATGTCAATGGGAAGGCCTATCATAACAACTGATGCACCTGGTTGCAGAGAGACAGTTGTTAATGGTGAGAACGGCTTCTTGGTTGACGTTAAGTCTGTCGATGGCTTGGTTGATGCGATGGAATGTTTTATCGAGGACACCGCTCTTATCGAAACTATGGGTAAACGTTCGCGAGAAATTGCGTGTGAGAAATATGATGTTCATAAAGTGAATGACTCGATGCTTAAGGCGATGGGGATCTCTACGAAAAAATAAAAAAGCTCTCAGATATATGCTTAGCTTTTATAAGGTTAATTATATTAGTGCCCTTAATTTTGCTTATGAGCATCATAATTCGTGTAAAACTCGGCACTCCTATTTTTTCCGAGGTTCGCCCAAGAATAACTGGTTGGGCGCAAGTGAATGGTCGCAATGCCATCAGTTGGGAAGAAAAGTTCAAGTTAGATGTCTATTATGTTGATAATCGTTCGCTATGGCTAGATATCAAAATACTTCTGATGATGGTGAAAAAGTTTTTGTACGTGAAGGTATTTTGGCTGACGGGCATCCAACGATTGAAAAGTTTAAGGGCTCGTATATGCGATCGAATGCTTCGCGATTATCACTGCAAGTTGCCACAGAAAATTATTGCCGATATTGCCATAGCATGTGGCATGAGCGACATTGTATTCTATGATGATCATTGGCATGAACTCGGTCAGCACTAAGGCTGTTCAGTTATTGTCAGCGATCTTCCAAACGGACATAACGTCGTCTGAATTCTTCTACGTTCTTAAAGCAATGGAAAATCTTACTCTATGCTTAACAAACTGTATCCTGGCTCCTAAAGTATAGATTCGGGCCCTCTATGTGGTCGCATGCAAGTTGTGATAACAGATCTACCGTTGTGATTACAGGTATTATACTTGCAGTTGTCTTTACGTCTCGCGTCTGCTTACCGATTATGAGTTTTATAACCAAATGTCCAAAGCAAATAACCCATATTGCGACGGACATGCGTGTGAGCGGATTCTTTGTTACCGGCAGTGTAAAAATGACCCCCTAACGGCAATTGAAAATT
>CETM01021099.1_pt1 | contig 12454 bp, 8 predicted proteins | sample 361451 | NCBI WGS metagenome assembly CETM01 (sample SAMEA2622690, study PRJEB7988) | marine metagenome | isolation source: saline water (ENVO:00002010), including
GACAGGACTGCCTCCCACCAGTCAGGAAGTCGCCGACTATTTAGCCGACACCTCAGACAAGGCCTATGAAAACGTAGTCAACCGACTATTGAATTCATCCCGCTACGGGGAACATATGGCCTGGTCGTGGCTTGAGGCCTCACGCTACTCCGACACCAACGGATATCAAGGTGATCGCACTCGCAGCAGTTATTTCTGGCGTACCTGGGTCATCGAAGCATTCAATAACAACAAACCGTTTAACGACTTCACCGTAGAACAAATTGCTGGTGATTTACTGGACAATCCCACGACTTCACAATTAATCGCCACCGGGTTCAATCGTAACCATCCTCTTAACGGTGAAGGAGGCCGGATCGCCGAGGAGAATCGGGTTGAGTACGTTTTCGATCGCACTGAAACCACCAGTACAGTCTGGATGGGATTAACCGTAGGATGTGCTCGTTGCCACGACCACAAATATGACCCCATCAGCCAACGTGAATACTATGAAATGTATGCGTACTTCAACAGCATTGAGGAGTCCGGGCGTGTAGATGCCGGCGGCAACGCAAATCCAGTCATGAAGGTTCCCACTCTCGAACAAAGAGATCGAGCACAGGCAATCGAACGACAAATCAAGGAATTGGAATTACAACGAAATCGCCCTTTGGAAGAGTTCACCAACGCTCGTCAGCAATGGATCGAAAAGTGGTCTCAGCGTCTTACCGAGGACACTTCCGGACTTTGGAAAATATTAAAACCTGAATCGGCAGTATCCAACGAAGGCGCCACGACACACATCGAACCTCGAGGCAAAGTCGTCATTACCGGCAAGTTCCCCGACAATGACGACTACACTGTCACACTGCCTGTCGAGCCAGGCAAAATTGAAGCTTTGCGTTTATCAGCGTTAACACGCGACGGACTAAAGTATCGCGGCCCCGGTCGCAATGCAAACTTCGTCCTCACTGGCGTAGAATTGTCCCTGCAAACCGGTGATGCCGACCCCGTTCCCATCAGGATTCATGACGCAACTGCTGATTTCAATCAAGACGGGTTCAACGTTACCGACACACTCGATCCAAACTCCAAAGGTGGCTGGGCAGTCTGGGACGGAGAAACCAAAACCGCAGTGGATCGTCAGGCGATCTTCAAACTCGAACAAACTCTGCAAATCCCTGACAATTCAAAATTAATTTTGACATTGCAACATCGCTCTGAACACAAGCAGCATTTACTGGGAACATTTACGATTGCTGCCAGCGGATCTCAGGAAGTCAATTTCTCCACTGAAACAATTCCACCAAAGGACGTCTCGTCGATCCTAAAGTTGGATCAGGATTCATGGGACGCAAACCAGGTTCAGCTTATGGCCGAATATCACCGCCGCACCATGCCTGAATTCTTACAGGCAACCGCGATCTTGCGATTGATTCAATGCGAGCAAGATCGACTGGAAGAGAATTATCAGGACACCATGGTCATGCGGGACAGGGACACACCACGCGACACCAACATTTTGGTTATCGGTCGATACGACAATCCACTGAATGACGAAAAACTGTTTCCTGACACTCTGGCAAGTGTTGCCCCCATGCCTGCAGATACCCCAAAAAACCGACTCGGACTGGCCAACTGGATCGTTTCGACAGAGAATCCGCTAACGAGCCGAGTTACAGTGAACCGTTTTTGGCAGCAATTCTTCGGCACGGGTCTGGTCAAAACGACAGAGGACTTTGGATCTCAGGGGGAATTGCCCAGTCACCCTGACTTACTTGACTGGCTAGCGGTGGATTTCCAGGAAAACAACTGGGACATTAAACGACTAGTCTATCAATTCGTTACCAGTGCAACCTATCGTCAGAGTTCGGCGATCATTCCTGAATTACAGGAAGTCGACCCATACAACCGCTTACTAGCTCGAGCACCTCGCTTTCGTCTGGCTGCTCACACAATCCGGGACAATGCACTGGCCGTTTCCGGATTGCTTGTTGAGAAACTAGGCGGACCTTCAGTGAAGCCCTATCAGCCTCCCGGATTGTGGGCCGATTTCAGCTTTGGGAAAATCAAATACCAACAGGATTCCGGGGACGCTCTGTACCGCCGCAGTCTCTATACATTTTGGCGACGATCCCTTTCGCCTCCCAATATGTTTGACGAAGCAAACCGACAGACGTGTGAAGTTCGAACAAAACGCACGAACACTCCGTTGCACGCTCTGACACTCCTGAATGACAAAACCTTTATCGAAGCAGCACGATTCTTTGCCCAAAAACTAATTCTGGAATCTAAAGAAGACCGGCAACGATTCATCAACGCCTTCGAACAGGCTCTGGCGCGACCTCCCACGGAAGAAGAGATTGGCCTTATGCGAGACATTGTCGCTGTCACAACAAAGCATTATCAGGAAAACCCGGAAGAGGCGGACGAGTTATTAAGTGTTGGGGACAAAAAATCAGACGAATCCATCGAGGTAATTGAACTTGCAGCCTTCACTAATCTCGCCAATATCATCTTCAACACAGACGAATTCATCACCAAAGAATAGTGACCGCAATGAACCTCATCGATCAGCACAATCAGGCCATCACTCGCCGACATTTTTTCGGTAAGTCCAGTGTCGGCATCGGTACCGCTGCATTGGCAAGTTTGCTGAACGAAAACGCAACCGCAGCCGACCTATCTGGAATCTCACATTTTGCTCCCAAAGCGAAACGCGTCATTTACCTATTCCAAAATGGTGCTCCTACCCATGTTGATTTGTTTGATCATAAACCAGACATGCAACAATACCGGGGAACGGATTTGCCTGATTCGATTCAGCAGGGACAGCGACTAACGACGATGACTCAGGGCAAAGCTCGAAAAGTCCTGCCCACCCCCTGGAAGTTTCGCCCCTACGGAGAATCTGGAACCTACATGTCAGAATTGGTTCCTCACATGGGATCCATCGCCGATGATTTGTGCCTGGTACGTTCCATGTACTCCGAAGCCATCAATCATGCGCCGGCTATCACCTTTCTATTGACCGGGTCAGAAATGCCCGGACGTCCCAGCATGGGCGCTTGGCTATCCTACGGGCTAGGCAGCGATAACCAGGATTTGCCAACATTCTGTGCCATGACGAGTCGGGACAAAGAAGCCTCCTGTGGCCAGATCTTTTATGAATGGTATTGGGGCGCAGGATTTTTGCCGACGCACCACCAGGGAGTCAAGTTCCGAGGCACGGGGGATCCGGTCTTATATCTTTCCAACCCCAAAGGAATTGATCGAGGCTTACGAAAACAATTACTCGACCAACTTTCTAAATTCAATCAGATAAAACAACAGGAAGTCGGAGATCCCGAGATTCTAACTCGTATCTCACAATATGAGATGGCCTACCGCATGCAGGCCTCCGTTCCGGAATTAGCTGACATCACGACCGAACCTCAACATATCCTAGACCTGTATGGCCCGGATGTCACTCGTCGAGGCTCCTTCGCTCAAAACTGCTTACTGGCGCGACGTTTAGCCGAGCAGGGCGTGCGTTTTATCCAATTGATGCACGCCGGGTGGGATCAACACAACAATTTGCCAACGCAACTGGCGGTTCAGGCCCGCGATACCGATCAACCTGCAGCCGGCCTGGTCAAAGACCTCAAACAGCGTGGTCTGCTCGATGACACTCTGGTCATTTGGGGTGGGGAATTCGGACGTACTCCATTTGTTCAGGGTGATATGAACAACCAGAAACAACATGGCCGTGACCATCACCCTTACTGCTTTAGCTTATGGATGGCTGGCGGCGGAATCAAAGGGGGAAGCACTTACGGCCAGTCTGATGATTTCTGTTATAACGTTGCGGAAAATGGTGTCCATGTACACGATCTCCAGGCGACAATTTTGCATTTACTTGGCATCGATCATGAACGGCTGACCTACCGATTCCAGGGCCGTCAATTCCGGCTCACCGACGTGCACGGCAAAATAGTCAAACCCATTCTCGCTTAAGAACAGATAGCTATGACCGAGCAACCTAATGTCCTACTGCTTACCGCAGATCACTGGCCCGGATCTCTTTTGGGTGCTGCCGGACACCCTGCCATCGAGACACCCACACTGGACAACCTCGCACGCAATGGAATCCGCTTCACAAATGCCTATACCGAATGTCCGGTTTGCATTCCTGCACGTCGAACACTGCTAACGGGAACGACACCACGAACCCATGGCGATCGCACCTTCCAGGTCGAACTTGGTATGCCGGACTTCCCAACCATTGCCGATACCTTCCGAGCCAACGGTTACCAAACGTACGCCTCCGGCAAGCTGCACGTCTATCCTCCCCGAGCCCGTGCTGGATTCGATGACGTGCAACTATGCGAAGAAGGGCGTCCCCAAATGGGACCTACCGATGACTATGAAATATATCTGGGCGAGGTTGGTCAGACCGGCAAACAGTTTCTTCATGGAATGAGCAACAACGATTATGTGGCCAGGCCATGGCATTTGGATGAAACGCATCATGCGACTAATTGGATCACGCGTGAAATGTGCCGTTTCATTCAACGACGAGATCCCACTAAACCCTCGTTTTGGTACTGTTCTTACACGCATCCCCATCCACCATTGGTGCCTCCTCAATGGTATCTCGACGTCTATCAAAACGCTGAAATACCTGCGCCCTATCACGGAACATGGGAAACTTCTGCCGACACGATGCCTTGTTGGATGAACAACCGCCTCATTCATACAGACGACATGACCGATAAGCAAATTGAATTTGCACGGAAAGCCTTCTATGCACTTTGCACTCACATCGACCATCAGATTCGAGTGGTATTGGGAACGATCCGCGAAGCGGGTTTGCTGGATAACACCGTGATCATGTTTTTGGCGGACCATGGAGACATGCTCGGTAACCACGGCCTCTTCGCGAAACGCATGTTCTATGAAGACTCTGCTTGTGTACCCATGCTACTTGTCGGAGCCAAAGGAGACCAACGAATTCAACCTGGCTCAACCGACAACCGCCTGGTCGGACTTCAGGACTGCATGCCCACCTTACTCGATCTCTGCAACATCGAAATACCTGACAGCGTCGATGGACTTTCGATGATCTCGAGCAAGCAACGGGAACGTCTCTATGGTGAATATGGCGAGAGTTTTGAGACGACCCGTATGCTTCACGACGGACGCTTCAAACTGATTTACTATGCGGCAGGAAATCGTCTGCAGCTGTTTGACCTGGAATCCGATCCACACGAGCTCACCGACCTGATTGATTCATCTGAACATCAAAGCATTCGTGAGCAGCTGACCGAATCTTTGTTGGACGAATTCTACGGCGCCGATCTAGATCTCGTTAAAGAAGGAACGCTACAGGGATTACCGAAGCCTCCGAAACAGGCGCCAGATCGCAATTTATCGCTACAACGCGGCACGCATTGGCCCGTCCCACCACAGTAGAAGGCCCTGGCTGACATATATTTCGACGCAGATCTTATTCGATGCAGATCAGCCACTCTCGTCGTGACGCACCGGATTCGTCAATCGTCCGCAGGAAGATTTGGTTCCCGCTGAAAGCCGGCGTTGCCATATGGCCGGTACCCAGTTGATTCTTTGAAACCAATTCGACTCCATCCGCTTTTGGCTTGAAGACCCATGTCGTGCCTGCTTCACTCGAGACATAAATATGTCCATTGGCCAGAATCGGGCTCGCCGAAAACCCACCGGACAGCCGTTGCTTCCAGATTTCCTCACCCGTGTTCTTATCCCACATGTAACCGATGCTATCGTCAGTGACCGTAAATAAGTGTGCGTTCAACACCAGCATGGAAGGGACGTACGTTCGAACGGTGTTTTTCCAAATCAGATCACCGCTGCCATCAGCTTTCCAGCACCAGGTCTCCCGCTTCGGATATCCACCACTACTGAAAATCAAATTTCCATCAGTGGCAACATTACCAACCACTTCCTCTGTCGTCCCTTCTTTCTGCCAATTAACTTTTCCGGACATGGGATCATAGCTGGCAATCAAGTTACACCCTGCCATGAAAATCTGATCTTCACCATTGATATTGTAGATTACCGGTGAGACGTAATTGGGAATCTGAGGACGCCCTGTACGCCAGATTTCTTCACCGGTTTCGCGATCGAGTGCAATCAAGGCACCTCCACCAGTTCCCTTATTATCAATCGCAATAATAGCCATGTTTTTATACAGCAAGGGAGAACAACCGAATCCCTGATGGGATTTAAAACCATCGAAGGTATGCTCCCAAACCTTTTTACCGTCGAGTGCCAGAGCCGAGGTGATCACCTTTAGATCTCGGAAAAAGCTAACATACAGTTTCTCACCATCACAACTGACGCTTCCCGAAGCAAACGAATTCTTCTTATTGTTGTGATCAAAATTGCCCTGATGCATCAACGTGTTCCACACCAACTCACCATCCGTTTTTGAATAACACAGTACATATTGAGTCATCTTGGATTCATCAGCGCTCGTTAGGTAGACGCGATCGCCCACGACAATTGGGCTGGAGTGCCCTCTGCCTGGAATTTCAGCCTTCCACTTCACATTGGACTTATCGTCCCACTCAACCGGAGGTTTCGCGTTTGGTGGTGCTACACCGTTGTGGTTTGGTCCGCGCCACCATCCCCAGTCAGTTTTTTTCAGGGTGGGAAAGCGTTCCTGTGCCAAAACAGTACTTGCTAATAACAAGAATAAAATCGCGGTCTTGATCTTCATTTACGTTTACTTATCTGTAAGAGGGTTGATTCGTCAATGTCCTGGTCGGCTTTTCTTAAAAGCGTGGTTTACCATCTCCGGGGACTGGCTGATTTTTCCTGACTCCACCACGTGGTGCCCAATTCTTATTTGGAACATGAGCCTGTTTCATATAAGCTTCCATTCGTTTTACCACTTCCGGATGTTCAGCGGCAACATTATTAGCTTCCCCCAGATCATTGCTCAGATCGAAGAGCTGAATCGGGCCGGTAAACATCGGCATCCGGATGGCTTTCCATCTTCCTTCACGTACAGCCTGTTTACTCCCTTGTTCATAAAACTCCCAGTAAAGATATTTATGATCAAGCTGCTTTCCATGTTTTCCCGTTAACACCGGCACCATGCTGACTGAGTCAACGTTAGCCGGAGCCTCGACGCCAGCCAGGTCACATGCAGTCGCCATCAGATCTCCAAAGTAACCTATATAATCTGAAATCGCACCTTGAGGCATCATACCCGGCCAATAGGAAATCAAAGGCACTCGGATTCCCCCTTCATACAAATCCCGCTTCATACCACGAAGCGGGCCGTTCGGGTCGAAGGTGGCAGTATTATGCCCCCCCTCGTTATGGTGACCATTATCACTAGTGAATAGAACGAGCGTGTTTTTTTCGATTCCAAGCTTTTTCAGCAAATCATTGAGGCGACCAATATCACGATCCATACGTGTGATCATGGCTGCCTGGCCTTTATCCTGATTCTTCCAGTCTTTATCTTTATAGATTCCATAGTCCGGTACTTCCTGTCCATCGCCGGTCCCGCGTGTTCCTTCGTTATTGGCATGAGGAATGGTCAACGCGAGATACAAAAAGAATGGTTCATTCTTACTACGTTCAATAAATTCGATGGCCTCCTGAACGACCAGATCGTGACTATAATCCACTCGCTTTGTTGCCCACCCTCCCTCAAATCCTGCATACGCCCGTCCGGATCCCTGAACGACGTTACGCAACATTTCCTTCTGTTTGTTACGCCAGAGGAATTCCGGATAATAGTTATGGGCATGCACTTGATTCAGATAGCCGTAAAAGAAGTCAAACCCCTGATCGTTTGGCAAGCCGGTGTTGCCGGGAAAATCGTCGCCCAGTCCCCATTTCCCACACAACGCGGTTGTGTATCCGGCGGCCTTCAGACGTTCAGCTACGGTCACATCGTTTTTTCTCAGCGTCTGCACTGAAGGGTCTCCACCGGCGTTACCTCGTACCCACGTATGCCCCATGTGCTGTCCGGTCATCAGCACACTCCGTGAAGAGGCGCAGACCGTGCAACCGGCATAGAAGTTTCTAAATTGGATTCCCTGACGGGCCATTTGGTCGAGAACGGGCGTCTTAATCTCTCTCTGGCCGTAACAGCCAAGATCACCATAACCAAGGTCGTCAGCCATAATGAAAATGATGTTCGGCTTATCCAATGGCTCGCGGGCTTCAACGGAGTAGGGAATTACCAGTAATAAAAGCAACAGGGCAGATTTCTGATTCATGGAGCAGCCTGAAAAAGGGTGAGCGTCTTTCTTGAATTTTGCCATGCTGTTCGGGCACGACTTTGTCATTTTAGAATGATGCAGGAATAGAATGAAGAGTGCTTAGTTTATTATCCACCGGAACCTCGGCTTAAGTATTAGCGTCGGTATCTCAGAAACGGTATCCTAATAGAAGTCTGAAATTAAATTCCCCGGAGACCTTCCTCATGAAACGAATCCCATTGCTTATATCCTGTCTGGCAGTCCTACTGGCCGTCACTCTCTATTTCTCTCCCTCTGATGAAGCCAATGCGGTGACGAAAGACTCTCTCGCAATGCTGGCTAATGTTCAACAAGGAGACACTGACATTACCCGAATTGGTCGCATGAGTTTCGCTCCGCAGGGCGTTTTACTGGTAGCAGATATCGGCTCAGCCAGCGTCGTGGCTATCGACACTCAGGACACCGGCCCGGTCAAGAAACTCAAGGAACGAGTGAATGATGTGGATAAGAAAATCGCTGCTGCGTTAGGAACGGACAAAGCCGGCATTAACATTGCCGATATGACCGTCAATCCGGCAAGTGGCAAGATTTATGTCTCGGTTCAACGCAAAGCTGATGGACTCAACGCAATTATCACGTTTGACGAAAATGGCAAACTCGCTCCGCTCAACCTCAAGAAAGCTCGGTACGTACGTGTCCCCTTACCGGTCGCCGACCAAAAGAAGATTGGGAACATCACTGGCGTGGAATTCACCGACGGCCGCGTTCTGGCCGCCGGACAAAGCAATGAAGAATTTTCCAGCAAAATCTATTCGCTTCCTCTGCCATTAACTCACAATAAACCGGGTGAAGTCTACAGTACAGAAACATATCACGTTGCACACGGACGCTGGGAAACACGGGCCCCAATTCAATCCTTCATCCCGTATCAGGAAGAAGGAGAAGATTACATCGTTGGCTCATTTGCCTGTACTCCCATTGCCAAGTTTAAGATCAGTGACATCAAGCAAAATGCGACAATCAAAGGCACGTCGGTAGTTGAGCTTGGTAGCGGCAACCGCCCAGTCGATATGTTCACTTATAAGAAGAACGGCAAGAATTGGCTCATCACCAACACCGATCGTTTCCACCACGAACGTCGCCCCCTCGGCCCAAGTCAATACTGGGGCGTTCGAGTCGACATGTCTTATCTACAAGCAGACAAGACGAACGAAGAGGCGGCACGACGAGTGGTAACTGAAAAGAGTGGTCCAAACGGAATTGAAGTGGTCGACGCTCTGTTCTTTGCCAAACACGTGGCCAAACTTAACAATGACGAAATGGTTATCCTCCGCGACAACGAAGGGGCACTCGACCTAGAAGTCACTAAGTTGCCCGAGTAACTCTTCCATGACTCATTCGATCACCACCAAATTCATCAGCGTCACCTTGGCGCTGATGATTTTTAATTGCATAACCGGCTGCCAAAACGAACCTCAGGCAGTCACCGAAGCCCAACCGACCACCGTCATTGCGACTCCACCTACAATCGACACCGTCGACGAGGCATTTCCTGCAATCTCGATTCAAATCACAGCCGACATAGCTGACCACCCCAATGAAGAGCTACTGCAATTCGGTGTCATTTCGCCAACCGACAGCAATTCTATCACTCCGATCCTCGGAGTTTACACACGCACCAAAAACCAACTGACTTTCACTCCAAGCTTTGCATTGCTTTCCAACACCCAATATCAAGCACTGGACAAAACCACTGGACTGACCGCAGATTATCGGTTCGCTTCGCAGGCATCCGAGACGCCGGTCGTCAATATCGAACCAAATCTTCAGCAACTTCCCGCGAACCATTTGAAATTCTATTTGTACTTTTCCATGCCAATGCAGCAGGACAATCCTTGGGATCACTGTAAGCTCCTCGACTTGACCACCGGAGAGTACGTACCGCGGCCATTCCGACACACCGACCTGTGGGATGATAATCAACAACGACTAACCCTTTGGTTTCATCCGGGACGCCAAAAGACCGGAGTCAATCTCAATGTGGAAATCGGCCCGATTCTTGATCCTGAACATAGGTATGAATTACAAATCAGTGGTCTTTGGAAATCTCAAGAAGGCCAGTCAATTGGTGAAGAGCAGCGATATCAATTCACTGCGGCAGCAGCCGACCATACTCAACCCGACCCTGACCAATGGAGGCTCACCGTGCCAACGGTCAATTCCAAAATGCCACTTTCCATTTCATTCGGCGAACCGCTCGATCATGCATTGCTGGAGAACAACCCATTTACGATTTCCCTTAATTCATCGGAAGTCACCATCACCACCAATCCGACTCAAGGCAACCGGAAAGTGACTATTCATTCCGCTTCGCCCTGGCAGGCTGGAACTTATACGATCAACATTAACCCCCGGCTAGAAGATCTGGCGGGAAATAGTATCGGGCGCCCTTTTGAAGTCGACCTGCAGCAACCACAACCAAATCAATCAAAATCCACCAGCATTTCATTCGTGATCGAACCGTAACACGAAGTATTTGACAACAACCACACTCGTCATCGTTATTTGTTTAACACCCTTCTCATCTCGCCGGTTGATGGCGAAACGCCCCTTTCGTAATAAACCTATGCCCGTTTCCGATTCTCAAACGCAGATTACTCGTGCAGCAAACGCTGACAACCTAAAAGTAAACCAACTTGAAGCGAAGCAGTTTGTACTAACTGACAGCAATGACAAACCTCGGCTTACGATGATCGTCGATGAAAACAACACGGTGCGTTTAACGCTAAACAGCGGAAATCAATCGGGCAATGCCATCTTAAACATGTTTAAAAATGGGCGAACTGCCTTTTTTCTTAGTGGACCGCGCGGACGCAATCGCGTTTCCGTATCTGCCCGTCAGGATTGACACCCTACTATTCATCTAACCGAAGAGTCAAATATCATTCTTGCAAACGAAAAGAATCAGCCTCGGGTCGTCCTTGGTGAAGGGCAGGAGAGTGGTGTCAAGTTTTTCTATTACGATCGGGATGGCACACTCTTTGAGATCATAAAGAAGAATCCCGACGACAAATAATCTACGCGTTCTCCGGAAAAGCAACTCAAACGAAGACACTTACCGGATCTTCACCTGTCAAAACAGCGCGGACGTCATTGCAAACGGTGGTCACCACCCGCTGCTGAGCTTCGATCGAAAATGCTCCGATATGCGGTGTCACCAAAACATTATCCAGATCATCAAATCGCCCCGGCCCCGGTGGTTCCGTCTCCCGCACATCAATCGCAGCGGCACGTAGGCTATTTGCAACCAGAGCGTCATAAAGTGCGTCCTCATCGACCACTTCACCCCGCGAAGTGTTAATAAACACCGCTCCCTCTTTCATAGCGTTAAACTGCTCGACAGAGAATAGATGCCGAGTATCCTCCAGCAGTGGCACGTGACATGAGACATAATCCGCAGTTTGCAGCAATTCATTAAACGACACCATCGCGGCTTCCAGTTCGTTGACAACCGGTGCGTCTGCCGGAAGGAATTTATCAAAAGCGATTATCTTCATTCCAAACGCCTTCGCTCGACGAGCCACCATTTGTCCGATACGACCGAATCCAACCAGGCCCAATGTCTTACCTGACAATTCAGATCCGACGAATTGACTACGATTCCAGTTACCACCTTTCGTGTCGTTATGAGCAGCAGTAATATCCCTGGCGAGATTCAACATAAACCCCAGTGCCAACTCCGCCACTGCGAGTGAATTCTCACGAGGAGCATACACAACCGTCACACCACGCCGGGCAGCTGCCTCGGTATCCACGTTGTCTAAACCGGCTCCGGCCCGAGCGATAACTCGCAGGTTTGGCGACATGGCCATCAACTCTTCTGTAACCTGTGTCTGATTACGAACCACAATCGCTCGCGCCTCGGCCAACGCAGCTTCCAGGCGATCCGTATCTTTCCATAACATTGCATCCCACAACACCTGAAATTCCTGTTGGAGTGAATCCATTGCTGGGCCTGAAATATTTTCGGTTACAATCACGTCCGGCATTTACTTCACCTCTTCCCGATTTCCTGTTCTAGCTGATACCATCAGGGCATCTATAACTCGTTGGTTGTCCAATGAAACTTGCGGCCAGTATTCCGATAATTCTTTCGATCGGATTATCTGCACGAACGACTCGACCATACAAGTTTCCTGCACCACGCTGGGACTTTGAATTTCCGTTGCGATGCC
>CETM01185756.1_pt1 | contig 12441 bp, 6 predicted proteins | sample 361451 | NCBI WGS metagenome assembly CETM01 (sample SAMEA2622690, study PRJEB7988) | marine metagenome | isolation source: saline water (ENVO:00002010), including
GTGCTCAGCCGGGAGGTGTGGCAGTAACAGTTCTTCGGGACAACCTCTGCCACAAGTAACGGCTAGGCGAAAACCGCGCCAGGGAAGCAACCTTCGGGGAGCCAAACTGGAAACGGATCGCCACGGACGGAAACCGCGCCACCTGCTTCTTCGGAAGCAGGTGGAAACGGACCTCCACCGGTCGGAACCGGATTCAAGGCTTGCCTTGAATAACGGACGACCAAGCTGGAGAAGCACGAACACTTCGGTGGGAATGTGGAGACCAGCACCCGGTATAGAGGAGAACTGCCTTCGGGGAGTAGGAATCAATACCACCCTGGGAACTAACCACTTCGGTGGAAGGTGAACAGAAACTCGGCCGCCGGGAAGAAGGCATCTTGGAAACAAGAGGTCAACGATCTGGAAAACACTCTTCGGAGTGAAGGAAGGTGACGACGACTCGGCAGCCACCAGCGGAGGCTGGCAGGGGGGCGGATATCCCACCCGGATGAAACCCCCCTGCCAGTTCTCCCATCCTGCATTCACAGGTAAACGGGTGCCAGTGCGTTTCGCTTATGACTGTTGAGGGTCTAATTCCTACTCGCGACCACTTTTGTCATGTGATTATTTTGAGCCGGTCATTTCTTCCGGTCTAACCCACTGGTCGAACTCTTCATTGGTAAGATATCCCAAATTCAAAGCCGCCTCTCTTAGAGTAGTACCCTCTTCGTGAGCCTTTTTCGCAATCTTCGCAGATTTGTCATAGCCGATATGATTGTTCAATGCTGTAACTAACATAAGTGAGTTTTCAAGATGATTTTTGATCATATCATTATTCGGCTCAATACCTTCGACACACTTAGTTCTAAAGGCGCGCATAGAATCTGAAAGAATTCGAACACTATGTAGTAAATTGTGAATCATCATCGGCTTGAACACATTCAGTTCAAAATTACCTTGACTGCCGCCAACCGTAATTGCGGTATGATTGCCCATCACTTGGCAGCACACCATCGTCAATGCTTCAGATTGAGTTGGATTCACCTTTCCAGGCATTATCGAAGACCCAGGCTCATTTGCAGGAAGTGATAATTCTTGCAGACCACATCTTGGCCCAGAACCAAGCCATCGAACATCGTTGGCAATTTTCATCAAACTTACAGCTAAAGTGTTCAATGCACCACTTGCAGCAACAATTGCGTCGTGGGCTGCTAATTGAGAAAATTTGTTTGGAGCAGAAACGAAAGGCATACTTGTCTTCAATGCAATAGCCGAAGCAACGCGTTTTGCAAATTCGGGATGGGTGTTTAAGCCAGTTCCAACTGCAGTCCCACCTAGTGCTAATTCATGTAAATCTTCCAAAGCGAATTCAATTCGTCGCAAATCCGCATCGAGTTGTGCAACCCATCCACTCGCTTCTTGACCAAGGGTAAGTGGCACCGCATCCATTAGATGAGTTCTACCTATTTTGACAATATCAGACCACTCATCAGATTTTGCAGCAAGAGCATCTCTTAGTTCAGCAAGGTTAGGAATCAAATCATTAGTTATCGCTTCAGCACTTGCAATATGCATTGCAGTAGGGAATGTGTCATTGGAGGACTGGGCCCGGTTGACATGATCATTAGGGTGAACCGGTGATTTGGAGCCAAGCACACCTCCCGCCATCTCGATAGCCCGATTTGCAATGACTTCATTTGTATTCATATTCGATTGGGTACCAGAACCGGTTTGCCAAACTCTTAGTGGAAAATGGTCATCCAACTCTCCACTGAGAACTTCTTCTGCAGCAGCAATAATCAGTTTTGCAATATCAGAATCAAGTTGGCCCAAATCTGCATTCACCTTAGCAGCAGCCTGCTTTAGAATTCCAAACGCCCTGATAACTCCACGTGGCATTGTGTCGTCTCCGATATCGAAGTTAATCAGCGACCGCGCGGTCTGACAACCATAGTATCTGTCGGCAGGGACTTCAAGCTCACCCATGGTATCTGCTTCGATTCGGACGTCTCCCATGTTAGGGGGGCGTAGTCGGTTGTCCATGTCCCTTTCCCTCTCGCAATTGTCAAAGGTGTGGAACACGAGCAGCGAATAATGGCCGGTTATCGCCTCGTCTGGTTCCAACATCTGCACAAAGCGGCTGGAACTTATGTTATCAGGCGAGCAATGGCTAATGGTGAGACATTTTGGCCTAATCACGAGAACGGAAATCCTGTCAAGGAAGGCGAGGTAATTCCATTATGGGATCTGTCCCCTGACAAATTATCTTCATTTATTGATGAGTGTGAAGAAAAAGGCGTGACATTTGTTGCATGCGAATGGGGCGGACCGGATTACCAAACCCTAGCAAATGATGAAAGAATAACACTGCTAACTTGTTTGCGACATCCAATCAAACGCCTAGTTTCAAATTATAATTATGATCATTATTGGATGTGGACTAAAGCCAAGTCATACGAGGAATACTTAGCCGCAGGCCACCTTCATTCCTCGCCTGAATATTATACCAAAATTTTTGCTCGCGGAGAAATAAGTCTGACTAAAGCAAAATCAAACATCGCTTTATTTGACCATGTCATTATTGCAGAAGATGGAATGGAAATTTTAGATGAATTGGGTTGGAAGAAAGATAGCGATACTACGCATCCAACATTTGGCGATACTAAGAGGGCGTTGATTTTGTTTGCAAAATTTAGGTGGTTGCGTTTGTTCAATTATCTGAAGAAAAAGAAATTCCAACCGCAACCAAGTTTGAATATCGAAGATATAAACAATCTAGATATCGAGTTGTACAATTCATTGCGAAGATAAATCAGGGCCAATTCCGGTCATGATTTTCCCATCATCCCAGATTCCACGATACATCAACATCGTTTGAAAAGGGACTTCGACATTTCCATCCGCATCAATGGCAATCACGCCACCCCTTCCTCCTAATGGCGCAACCATTTCTAACATATTCTTGCAAGCCTCTGATAGAGTCTCACCCATGCGCATTCGAGTTGCAATTTCATGTGCTGCACATGTTCGAATGAATGCCTCGCCAACTCCTGTACAAGATACTGCAATCGATTTGTCTGCCCATGTTCCAGCACCGATAATGGGAGTATCGCCAATCCTCCCTTCAGGTTTACCAGTCATCCCTCCAGTGCTAGTTGCTGCAGCTAAATTTCCTCTTGAATCGATAGCAACAGCACCAACAGTACCCATCTCTTCGATATCATGGTCTAGAGCAGCCCTGTCGTCTTCATCGGTAGAACCTGGTCTTGAATCGGTATCTTTCCACTTCTTCCATTGGGCTTTGCGCAGATTTGTAATTAGCCATTCTTGAGATACTTCTTCAACACCTTCGCTTATTGCAAACTTGTCAGCTGCTAGGCCATTCAGCATGACTGGCCATCCTTTCTCTAGTACCGCTCTTGCGGCTCTAATCGGGTTTCGAATTTTTGTTACACTAATTACAGACCCAGCAGCACAATCACTACCGCGCATGATGCTTGCATCCATTGTAACGCCACCGTCTGCAGCCAAAACCGAACCGATTCCAGCGTTGAATAATGGCTCATCTTCCATCATTTCAACCGCGAGAGTTACTGCTTCTATTGCATCTATTCCACTTTCAAGCATCGAGCCAACAGTTGAGAGAACATTATGCATGCACGCAACTCTTTGCGGGTCCAAATCAGTGGGTCCTTTCCATGGACCATCTCCACCGGCTCCACCATGAATGGCGAGCCGAACCATTTTTTCACCTCAGGCGCGGGAAACAGAAATGATTCTCTGCGGTTGAGCAGGGCGATCTCCAGGAAGTTTTCTACAACCTTCGATTGTTTTGACAACATTCATTCCATCTACTACTTTGCCAAAGATTGCGTGGTTTCCATTCAACCACGGAGTTGCCACTGTGGTCAAGAAAAATTGTGAACCACCAGTATCTCTTCCCGCATTTGCCATAGACAAAATCCCCGGTTGATCATGGGCCATACCAAGTGCGCTAGCCTCACAAGGAATCTTCCATCCAGGTCCACCAGTACCTGCTCTTCTGCTCATTGGATCTCTTGAGTGAGGGCAACCACCCTGTATCATAAATTGTTCAATGACTCTATGAAAATGTAATCCGTCATAGAAACCATCGTCCACCAATCGCAGAAAGTTGGCTGTTGTATCAGGGGCTTCTGCCGTGAATAAACTGATTCGAATATCACCGGCGCTAGTTTGCATAATGACGTCTGTCATAGCACGGTCTGAGCGAAGCCCGTAGATGACCCTTACTATTTGCAAATCATTGGGTTAGCCAAGGGCGGAAATGCTGGTCGGCATATGCTCTTGCTTGTTCTGCAGTGTAACCATGAGCCAGTAGTTGCTGTTCGTATTGCAATTGTTCTGGGGTAATACTTGGGTCTGCAGCGGTCAATCCGCCCATCGGCTGGTCAAACGCAGCATTTGCGTATGAATCGCCAGCAAGACCATCTCCATCACGGCTCTTTCGAATAATCAAGAAGGTCAGTAGAATGATAACCAGTACTCCTGCGCCGACTCCTCCAACCATTACGAAATCAGTTCCACTTTCAGCAGAGTCGCCAGTGCTCTCTCCATCATCTCCAGTGCCAGAGCCGCCATTGTTGCTAGAGCCTCCGTTATTTCCAGTGCCAGAGCCGCCATTGTTGCTCGAACCGCCACCATTGTTATCGGTTACTTCACAACCAACAGAATCAATCTCTACTCCAGTAGTAGTATTAGGACAGTCATCCATTGAGTCTACAATGCCATCACCATCAGTGTCGATTTCACAACCGTCATCATCAACTGTTACGTTACTAGGCGTGTTATCGCAGTCATCAGCAGAATCCTTTACGCCATCGCCATCTGCGTCCGGAGGCGGACAACCATCGCCACCTTCGCCATTTTCAACACCAAATACTCCAGGACATTGATCTCCAAGGTATCCAGAACTGTTGTCACCAAAGGTATCTCCATCTTCATCTAGCCATTGGGTTTCATCCAATGGTTTGAAATCATTAGCGTTGGACCATCCATCTCCGTCAAGGTCAGCACAACCATAGCGGTCGCCCCAACTCTCTCCATAATCATCAGGACAGGCGTCGATAATTCCATCACCAGTATCTGTAGTGTTGTATCCGTCTTTATCAGGGTCATTTGCCCATAATTCTTCTTCATTTTGAACTGTGAAATTTTCACTAATCAAATCATTGTTGATTAATTCAAATTCATCGATTGCACGGTCCATATTAATCATAACTTGACACGCATAAGTCCCAGATGCAGTATTAGCATCAATAAATGTTGAAGAGGCTCTCTCAAGGACTAATTGGCCATATGTAGAGTATGTACTAATGGTTGCCGAATCGATTTCTTCCATCACCAAACCGTTGGCATCAATTAATTCTAGAGTCCAATTGAAATCACCAATTGCAGGCCCTCGCAAGTTGTGAATCTCGAACGAGTAATACAATTCTTCATTGCTAATCATCTCTGCACCACAAGATAGGTTGCTTACAGCCAAGTCAGCAGGTGCAGGCGGCAAGGAAGTGATTGACAAGTTATAGTATCCTTCGCCTCCAGCAGAATCGATAACTAGAATGAAAGTCCCGTCCATACCTTCGTATGTCATATCATCCATAGATGTCCACTCAGTACCATTCCAGCCAGTAACCATGTTGCTATCTTCATCATACAGACTGGCAGTGAATGGTGAGCCAGTATCTGGAGAGAACACCACATTGATGTTATTGTAATCCTCAAGATTGAATTGGTAAGAATCTGAAGAGTCCAATTCATCAAGACAACCTTGTCCCATCAGTGTAGGGTTTGCACCAATTACCATTGCATTCGACATATCTGTTCCAGCATCTGTTCCTGTTCCGGCATCAGAATGGCCAGCACAAGTGAACGGTGCAATATAGCCTGCAGGATTTCCAATCAGCAGCCTGTAAGTTCCAGCACCACCAGATTCCCAGAAAGAGGTAGAACGGTTGACAATTATTGTGTAAGTTCCAGCAACACCGTCAAATGATGTCTCATAAGTCGAAGCTTCACTATCGGCGAATAGCCCAGGATCAGAATCAACTTCAGCACCATTTGCATCAAGAATTGCCAAGTTAACCGCTCCAGAAGGCGGGTCAACCAAAGTTACATTCAGATTTTGACCAGTGTTCAGAGTAATTGTGTAGTAATCTGCAGTGTCACTAGAGTCAATACAGCCGCGGTATTCAGCCTCAGCATAATTTCCTAAGTCGTATGCGCCAGTAACATCATTGCCGGCATCGCCACCCAATCCGCCATCGTTTTGAGTAGCACAGGAAGTTTCTGCATTACCGATAGAGAATTGCCCAGTTCTAGTAAGTTGGTTATTTGTTTCATCTCTTTCCAAAATTAAATCATCTTGGTCAGCGATAACATATAGGTAATATCCTCCTTCAACAATATCCAAAGGAATAGTGGAAGGGATTGTCACACTGGTGTTAGTATCAATGGGGATTCCAGCGGTAGTAGTATTGCCGATTTCATGGTCGTACCATTCCACACCAAAGTTTACCGACAAAATCACAGTCAAATCGACATTTGCAACGCCATCAATTGTACCTTGGTTTTCTAGAACCGCGGTTACATCGAATGAATCACCTGGCTGTCCACTGCCAGCGCTTGTAACAGAGTCAATGATGTAATCAGGTGCAGGGATACTTTGGTTAGTCCAAACATCTAGAGTGTAATTTGAAACACCAGAATAGTGGGTGACATTGACGTAGTATGTTCCGCCAACTCCTTCGTAATCGGTTAGTTTTGCAGTAGCGGTCTCAGGGTATGATGTCGTATATCCACGATCAACTTCAGAACCATTGGAATAGTGGATGAATATGTCGAGGTCAGAATTTTGGTCTTCAGCATCCAATTCAACTTCAAGGAAATATCCCGCAGGTACATCAAAGGCAAATATGTCATCGCCATCTCCTCCATCCATACAACCGGTATAGGTAGCAGTAACGTTACTGCCCATGTTGGTGGCATTTGCAGTATCACCAGCGGCATCTGCACCCAAGCCTCCATCATTTTGCGAGCCTCCCATTAAGTCAGTACAGTCGTTTCCGACCACCGTCACTCCTGTTGACCACATATTGTTGTTAGAATTATTCGACTCTGTAATGTTGTCATAACCGTCAGCCCATACCAGCCAATAGTAGGAATCATTTGTTAGATTTGCAGGCAGTGTAACACTCATGGAAGTACTTCTTGTTGCGCCAGCAGCCAAGTCAGCTTCATTTGATACATCATCAAGCAATTCATCTGTTAAACCATATGTTGTATCCGTTGATAAGATGAAGAAGACATCAAACGCTCCAGTTGTAGCAGTGGAGTTGTTAGCCAAGTTTTCTACAGTGTAATTCACAGTAACAGTATCTCCAGCCTGCGCCTTTACCGGGACATCAACCATTGATATGGTGATATCTGGTTTCGGAACGGTATTATTGGTCCATACTCGCAAGGTATAGGTTCCATCTCCACTCCATACATTAATCAAAATGTAGAATGTGGTTGCTTGTCCAGAGAGATTAGTTGAACCAGTAGAGACTTTCTCTAGTGGATCGTTGTACTCGGAATAATCATAAGCGTAACGGTTCTTAGTTGAGTCTACAATGTAAAGGTCGAAGTCAGCACCAGCTGGAACGACTAGTTCAACATCAACATCCTTGCCAGAAGTAGTGGTGACGCTATACATATCTTCAGGGTCGTTAGCATCTACACAACCAGTCACTCCGCTAGGGCCATTGGTTGGATCAGTTCCCAAACTCCTTGCAGTTGAGCTGGTGTTTCCAGCATCACCTGTAGTACCAGCGTCAGTTTGAATAGCGCTACACGGCGCACGTCCAGATGTTCCAGTGTCAATTCTTGGTCCAATCGAATCAATTGTCTTAGCAGGTAAGTCGAAAATCGGTGATTCATCGAACTCCTTTCCTTGTTCAATCTCTTTCTCATAATCCGCAGAAACTAGCGGAGTCATGGACATCATTATCATCAGGCTGGCAAGAAGGAGAGTACGTGTACGCATGGCCCTCAACGAATTGCCCTACAATTAGTCCGCTATGAAAGTACGGATTATACCATTTGATGCAATTTTGCATTTTTTTTACAAAATCATGCAACATTTGGGGCCGCAGAATTGACATCATCAGATACACCTGCTGCATATCTTTCGAAATTCTCATTAAACATTGAAGCCAATTTATCAGCCGTAGCATCGTATGATTCACCATCGCCCCAAGTTTGTCTTGGAATCAATACTTCAGAAGGGACTCCAGGGCAAGTTTTTGGCACTTCGAAACCGAATCTTTCATCCATGACAAATTCGACATTATCTAACTCGCCATCTAATGCAGCATTAAGCATCGCACGAGTATATTTGATTTTCATTCTACTACCTACTCCGTACACGCCTCCAGACCAACCGGTATTGATTAGCCAAGCAGTTGAACCATGTTCAGCCATTTTGCTAGATAACAAATCAGCATAGACGCCAGGGTGCATTGGCATAAACGGCTCTCCGAAACAAGCGGAGAAAGTGGCTTGTGGCTCTGTGACGCCAACTTCTGTTCCAGCAACCTTTGCGGTGTATCCAGAAATAAAGTGGTAGGCTGCTTGTGATGGTGTAAGTCTGCTGATTGGAGGGAGGACACCGAACGCATCACACGTAAGGAAAATCACATTTTGTGGATGCCCACCTTTACCGTCCATTGTTCGATTCTCAATCGCTTCAATTGGGTACGACCCTCGCGTATTCTCTGTTTTACTGGTATCAAAGAAATCAGGAACTCCGTTTGAATCCACAACGATATTTTCTAGAACAGTTCCTTTCTGTCTAGTTGTTCCAAAAATTTCAGGCTCATCTTCTTGTGAAAGATTGATCAGTTTTGCATAGCAACCGCCTTCGAAATTGAATACACCATTTGCTCCCCATCCATGCTCATCATCACCGATTAAAGCACGCTTCGGGTCTGCTGATAGAGTCGTTTTTCCAGTTCCTGACAAACCGAAGAATATTGCAGTATTTTCGCCATTCGTGTTCGCAGAACAATGCATTGGCAGGATTCCTTTCTTTGGAAGTATCAAATTCATTACGCTGAAAATGGATTTCTTTATTTCGCCAGCATATCTTGTTCCACCAATGATTACTTCGCCTGCTGCGTAATTGACAATAACGAAGCATTGAGAGTTCAAAGCATCATCTTCTGCTTCAAAATGAGGTGCGTGATATACAACAAATTGTGGTTTATGTGATTTTAATTGCTCTGAGGTTGGACGAACAAACATATTTCTTGCGAACGCATTATGCCAAGCATTTTGGTTAATGACTCGAATTGAAAGAGCTTCACTTTCTTCTGTCCCACAATACAAATCTTGAACGAAAAGAGAATCTCGCTTGGAGAGATAATCGATAACTTGGGACTTTAATCTATCAAAAACTTCCTTGTCAGTAGAGATGTTGACATTTCCCCAGTGAACATCTTGGTTGGTAGAGGATTCATCAACAATGAATTTGTCGTTTGGAGAACGCCCAGTTCGCTCTCCAGTCTCTGTAACCAAGGCATCATCAGCGGTCAAGAAACCTTCGCCCCGTTCAACAGCCAAATCTATCAAAGAGATGTTGTCAAGATTCCAATGAATCTCGGCATCAGTGAAAATTCCGTTGTCAGATAGGTCGCCCGAAGGGACGCCCACTACACTCGCCATGGAACGTTCGATTCGCGGCCCCTCTTTGTCCCTTGCGGTTCGCCGATAGCAAAAATCCAGCCAATACTCAACAAAACCAACCTTCGAGGGGAGATATTGAAATCCATTATCCAAGGCTGCACAGTACATGGAGAAGGAGGCGGAAGACGAAATCCTCTCCAAAAGAAATTTCGATAAAGACTCTGGAGTCAATCTTGACAAATTTTTAATCAGTTCAGATGAAATTGATATCGACCATGAGGAAAACACCGAAATCGAAGAAGCGGAAGTCGATGTTGCGGTTGGCGAGGTAGCAGAAATCTTCTCTCGAGGGGATGCGCCAAGTCGCATTAAACGAGATGGAACAGTAGTAGAACCTCCCGAAATTGATAGTGTAACCGAATATGCTGTGGAAGGCGAGAAAAGGTTGCATTATGGCCTAATGATCTCAATGATTGTGGTTTGGTCAGCAATCGGTACTATTGTTGGAACTTCACCTATTTTGAGCCATACCTTTTCTGCAGTAGGTTTGCTATTGATGGCAGGATTTGGAATGTGGCTAGGAGAGATGTGGATTCCACGGAAAAGTATGCACCTTCTTGGTGTAACTTGGGTAATTATCTCTATGAAATTACTGTATGGGTTAGCCATTTCTATGTATACATGGGATTGGATTGGACAGACTGAATTAGGGGCATCTCTGTTAGGTTTGGTGGCTCTAAACATAGTTATCGCTCAGCACCATGATGAAGATGCAATCGCTACTCAAGCCACACTGGTTTTGCTTGCAATCGGCTCTGCAGCTGGCGGACCTTATGGCGAAGAAGGGGTAGCATTGATGATTGGCATTGGGACCATATTATTGCATGGCCTTGCCTACTTTAGGACCTCTGGAAATCTAGCCTCTTTGGGGATTGCAGTTTCTTACCTTTGGATTGGCCTACATGCAATTAGCAATTATTGGGTTGTCTTTGGAATTGAAATCAAACCATTCGAGGATGAATTGTTGCTATTCCTGTTGATGTTTGCTGTAACGGGAATAAATGCGGTAACTGCAACCAAATTTGCCAAAGCCGAGAATTGGTTCTCTTCAGCATTCAAAGCGATGGGGCTTGGTAAGCCAGGACTTTGGTCAGTATCTGTTGGATTAGGAATGATAGGTGCTTTACTTGCAATCGCATCAAATCGATTAGAGACAGGTTACGCTCTTGCCCAATTGATTCTTCTCTTGTCAGCATTTGCTCCTTCATATCTAGTTGTTCGAGGAGAGAAATGGCAGAGGTTACAACGCTATGCTTTGTGGCCTGCACCCATTTTGCTGGCCATTCTAATTTTGATGGTCAGAGGAGTTATCGATTCTCCATTTTTAGAACCATGGTCAATCTATGCAGTATTTAGTGCAGCAATTACTACGTTTGCGATTTTAAATCACCAGCATGCAGTTTCAGATCATGTATTGTGGATTGGCTCAATAATTATTGTAATACTGCTCACTATACTAATTCCAGCAGAGCAGGAAAGTATGTCTCGGGTCCTTCTCGCATGTCAAGCAATCGTTTGGATTGGTTTAGCATTCTTAGCAATTCAAAGAGACTCGCCTTCTCTAGCCGGAACTGCAACCCTTGCACCATGGGTTTGGTTGACTTTCTTTGCAAGCAATTTAGAGGGGCGATTAATTTCAGTAGATATTCTACCAATGAACTACGCCGAATTCGATTTGACAGCCTATCTAATCATACTTATTCTGATCCAGATTCCATTGAATTTCAAACTTGGAGAAAGTGGAGTCAACCTAGCAGGCCGCCTAGTGGGGATGTCTGAGTTAAGCGCTAGAATGCGAGACAGTGGTATGATGAGATTATGGAATATTAGTTTCTTGACAATCATTTGTTCTATGTTATTCATCACCAATCCTGGTATCGTACCAGCATATGGAATGGTTTCTGTAATGGGATTGTTATTGATTTATCATTCAGTTGCTATGAGAAAAGATAGGCATCAAGGAACTCCCCGAACAATCTTAGTTTCTTGGGCCATCGCCGCTTTAGTATTACAATGGAGATTCGGATTTGGAGCATTTTGGATTGCCTTGTTTGGGGCCTCTGCATTATTGATTGTCAGTTGGTCAGAAATTAATGCAAAGAGGTCGCTGGAAGGAGAAAAAATCTCACATCAAGCATTAATGCCCGGAAATTTGATTACAATTACTTTAGGATTTATTGCAATCATGTTAATGATTATTGGATTGGATGAACCATTGAATTCAACACTATCCTCTAGTGAAAAATTCTCGAATGATATTACAAATCTACGTCTAGCAAGCTTCGCTGCAATATCTACTGTGATGGGATTGTATCTTCCACGTGCTTCAACTTTAGAGAGGCTATTGCCTTCCGCTATTGCTAGTATCGCGGTATTGGTTACTGTTGGTTTGGCATCAATTAGTCTAGAGGACGATATGACACTATATTTGGCAGCCTTCAGTTTCATTGTTACTGGTGCTTGGCTTGCAGCACAGGGAGAGATTAGGGCACGATTGAAACAAGTCTCTCAAAGAGAAGAAAGATTAGAGAAATATTTGGCGCGGCAAGAACTCAAATCCCAAGCCGAAGATGAAGCAGAATCTTCGCAAATTAAGATGATCGATGCCGAATTAATCCAATTATCCGAACAACAAGAGAAGCGTTCACGGCGAAGAGCGTCCTCGGGAGATTATGATTTAATTGTAGGCGACATCCA
>CETM01457068.1_pt1 | contig 12433 bp, 10 predicted proteins | sample 361451 | NCBI WGS metagenome assembly CETM01 (sample SAMEA2622690, study PRJEB7988) | marine metagenome | isolation source: saline water (ENVO:00002010), including
AAATGGGAGGATGTGGTTTTTGTACTGGTACCATCCAAGGATTGACCACTCTAAAGTTATAATGATCACTTTCCCAGCGGAAAGGGCCAGGAGTTGTCCATGTTTTGATCACTAAATCGTGACATTCTTCAAATCTCGCTCTGTTGTTTACTGGATTGCCGTTGGTCGCGATAGTTTCTACTCCAGTGCCACGAACCATTCCTGCAATTAATCGCCCGCCAGAAATCACGTCAATCATAGCTAATTCTTCTGCTAGCCTTATAGGATTGTCGTGAATAGGAAGAATGTTTCCCAGAATTAGAATTTTTGCTTGTTCTGTTATCCTTGCAAGGACAGCAGCCGACAAGTTAGTTGCTGCGTTCATGCAAGATGGAGTGTTGTGATGTTCATTTAACATGATTCCATAAAATCCTAATTGATCGGCATAAACACATTCATCATAATAGCGCTTGAATAGGTCGTTGGCTTTGTTTGGGTCGAAGTAACTATTGGGGAAAGTTAATCTCAACGAAGGATATTTATCTCCCTCTTCATCCGGATATTCATGATATGGGAATTCACTAAAATAGAAAGTTTTCAATTAAGGTCCTCCAAATTTATTCTTCGAGTGTTGTAATATCACCTGGATCTAATCCGAGCTCCTGAGCTTTTAGGAGGCGTCTCATGATTTTTCCCGATCTGGTTTTCGGTAATACTGGCAAAAAGTCTATTGCTGATGGAACTGCTATGGGACTTAGTGCGTTTCTTACGTGAGTTTTAAGTTCTGATTCGACTTCAGGGGATTCTGTTATGTTTAACATAAGGGTTACAAATGCTTTGATTGATTCTCCTTTAAGTTCATCCGGCAAGCCTATAACTGCGGCTTCTGCTACATATTCATGTGATACTAAGGCGCTTTCTACTTCTGCAGACCCAATTCTGTGACCAGCTACATTTAAAACATCATCAGCTCTTCCTACAACCATAAAGTATCCATCTTCATCTTTTAAGGCCACGTCACCTGTTAAATATACCCCAGGAATAGTGTTCCAGCTTTCAGCATAACGTTCAGGATCCCCAAATACAGTCCTATAAAAATGAGGGAACGGTTTTCGTATTATCAATAATCCGCCTTTGTTTGGTTCCTTTACGGGCACTCCTTCACTGTCAACAATATCTAGTTCCGCTCCAGGTAAAGGTTTTCCTACCCTGCCTGGTTTAACATTCATGATAGGGAGTGTGCCTAGACATGGCCCACCGGTCTCTGTTTGCCACCAGTTGTCAACAATATGTCCCCATTCTCCACTCCCACATAGGGTTTTGTAAGCCCATTTAAGAGCCTCAGGGTTTAGGGGCTCGCCTGCACATGTAAGATATCTTAGAGAAGAGAGGTCATATTTAGATGCTGCTTCTTCTCCGTATCTCATGAGCATTCGTAGAGCGGTCGGGGCTGTAAATATTACATTCACATTGTATTTTTCTATAATGTTGTAAAAAGTGTCAGTTTCAGGATAATCCACAGTTCCTTCTCTGAATACAGTTGTGGATCCAGCAACTAATGGAGCATAAACAATGTAGCTATGGCCTACGACCCATCCAATATCGGAGGTGCACCAAAATGTGTCGTTTTTCTTTATATCCCAAAAGGTTTTAAAGTGATAATACGTGCCGACCATATAGCCGCCATGAACATGCAGGACTCCTTTAGGCTTTCCTGTAGTGCCACTAGTATAAAGGATGTAAAGAGGGTCTTCTGAATCCATTACTTCGGCAGGGCAGTGAGAGCTGCTTTGGCTTACAAGTTGGTCGAAATCTATTTGGTTTTGTAAAAGAGGAGTTTGTTCCCCTAGGCGGCGCCATACAATTGTATGTTCGAGAGTTGTAGAACGTTGTTGAGCGGCATCAGCGATAGATTTTAGATCTACATGGTTTCCTCTTCGGATTCCTATATCTCCAGTGATTAAAGCTTTAGCTTGCACATCATCAATTCTGTCTGCCAATGCGGAAACACTAAAGCCTGCGAAGACTACACTATGGACTGCCCCTATGCGAGCACAAGCTAACATAGCTATTACTCCTTCAGGCGTAAGAGGCATGTAGATTACGACTCGGTCTCCTTTAGTGATACCCAGGGATTTTAAACCGTTTGCAAATTTGCAAACCAGATTATGTAGTCTGCCATAAGTGAAAGTTCGTTCACTTCCGTCTTCGGCAAGCCATATCAAGGCGACTTTATTTCTGTTTTCATCTAAATGTCGGTCTAAAGCGTTGTATGTGATATTACATTTTCCGTTTATAAACCATTTGAAATTTGGGAAGGAATTTTCATAGATTTTGTCCCAGGGTGAAAACCAATGTAGCTCTTTTGCTACAGATTCCCAAAAAGCTTCTGGATTTTCAATGGATTGTTGATATTCCTCTTCGTAGTTAGGTAAGTTGGCATTGGATTTTAGAGTGTCTGGTGGTGAAATAACGTCGGATTCTTGGAGTAAGTGGTCTATTTGTCCCTTTTGTACCATTGAATCCTCCTTAAGCTTATTAACTGTTGCTATTTTATATGTATCGTTTTTCTTGGGCAAGTTATATTGAAATATGTTGACCGAACTATAGTGAGGCAATAAAATCCAATAACAAACATGAACGGGGGCATGAAATGGAAGAATATAGTGATAAGGATTTATTGGTGGAAGTAACCTGGTTGGTTTCCAATATATCAGACCCTAATATTGTAGTTATAGATTGTGATTCAGGTGATGCGTACTCCCGAGGACATATACCAGGCTCGGTTCATTTGCCTACGCATATGTATGTCAAAAGCGCGAAAGACAAATTATTTGTAATGGATGATGAAGAATTTTCGTCCATGTGTTCCAATTTAGGTATTGATAATGAAACTTTGGTTATTACATATGATAATTCCCAAAGTTTATACGCTACCAGATTATGGTGGGTTTTCGATTATTATGGCCATGATAAAGTACGCGTTCTTAATGGCGGATGGAGAGAATGGATTAATCAGGGCAACAAATGTAGTTTTGAAAGGCCTAATATCAGAGATAATAAAAAATTTGTCACGGGTTCTAAGCTCAACAGGTATGCCAGCAAAGATGATGTAATTCAGGCGTGCTCTATAGAATCGTCTCAAATATGGGATGTTCGCAGTGATGGAGAGTTTGAAGGAACGGAGAGCAGGAACAATGCTAGAAGTGGTCATGTTCCAGGAGCAGTTCATTTAGAATGGTTTAATTTAATGGATAGGCAAACTCACCTCTTCAGATCTGAAGAGGATATTAAAGCTATCTTAGCAGATAATGGGATTGCACTAGATAAAGCCATATATACTTATTGACAGGCTGGAGTGCGTGCGGCGCACGCAAACTTTGTTCTTCAGTTGATAGGACAATCTGAGGCTCGCGTTTATGACGGGTCAATGGGGGAATGGGCTAATTTGGAGGATACTCCCCTGGTTAAATAATCACGTGAGATTTTTGTATATAGCTAGTAACTCTTCTGCTGTATAGATAGTCCCACTAAATCCGTCAGCTTTTTCTTGGGCTGCAAGTATTGTGGTGGCCTTTGCCATGGCATCAGGGGTGCTCCAACTGGAATAATCGCCATCAGGCCTTTGTGCAACAAATCCCTCGGTTAGGACAGGTTTCAGCGGTTTCAGAACGTTGATAGAGATGTTATATTCTCCTACTTCTGCGGCCAGCCCCCAACTTAATCGTTCTATGGCCGCTTTAGACGCTCCATAGGACTGACCTATTATTTTAACTTCATCAGAAGTGTCAGAGCTAAGCGTTGAACTAAATATATTGGTCGCAGCATGTGAAGAAACATTAATAATACTCCCAGATTGCTGTTTAATCATAACAGGAAGTACATTTTGCATTAGGATAATAGGGGCTCTAAGGTTGATATCTAGCATTAGATCCCATTGTTTAAGAGATGTGTTTGTGAAACTTTGATAGTTTCCAATTCCTGCATTGTTTACCAAAATATCTATTTTGCCACAAGTGTTTAAGGTTTGGGTAACAAGATTGATGATGCTATGTTCGTCTCTCACATTACAGACAACTGGGATAGCAATTCCCCCGGTTCTTTCAATTTCTAAACATGTTTCTTGAATGGACCCAGGCACGTTGTCTGTGGGCGATTCAGTTCTTGCCGTAACTATGACGGAGGCTCCTGATTTTGCTAACTGTATAGCAATTGCCTTGCCAATTCCACGACTTGATCCAGTCACAATAGCGACTTTGTTTTTGAGGCTAGGTAGATTCAAAATGATTTTCCTGAACTAATATGGTTATGGGGAGTCTTTCTGAAAATGAATGCGTGTTACATCTTCTACGCCAACGATACTCCGGATGACTGTAAATAGATTGTTTAATTGGAGCACTCCATTCGCGTGAATGGTAAGATCCATGGTTACGGATCCATCAGAGTGTTCTTGGGTTATTACGGAAGCTATGTTCACCCCTTCATCGGAAACCTTGGTTGTGACATCTCTTAGCAGGCCTACCCGATCTACCGATGTTATACGGATTCTCACAGGGAATAAGTTACGAGCTTCTCCCCATGAAACAATAATTAAGTGGTCTGTGTTGGTGGCTGATTCTAGAGTGTTACAGAGAGGTTTATGGATACTCACTCCACGGGTTCGTGTTACATATCCTATGATGTCATCTCCGGGCATAGGGTTACAACATCGAGCTATTCGAGTTAGAAGATCGCCTGTTCCTTCTACTGTTATACCTGAGGATGGGCTTGATATGGGAAGGTCGTATCTCGTCGCATTTATATCAGGAATTATCTGTGTTTGCCTTAATATTTCTTTGAGCTGGTTTTCAGGAAATTTACCAGATCCTAAGTCCTCATAAAATGTTGTTATGCTTGGATAGCCGAAATGCTCAATCAAATCATTCTCACTTACTTGGATGTCCAGTTTGTCTAATTCATTATGTGCTATTTCTCTTCCTATTTGAACATTTGTGCTGCGGGTTTGTTTTTTGAACCATTGTTTTACTTTTTCTCGGGCTAGAGCGGATTTCACAAATCCTAAATCAGGATTTAGCCAGTCGTGGCTGGGTCCTCGAGGTATTTTGGAAACCAATATTTCTACTGTGTCTCCGTTAGAAAGAGCTGAATCTAGTGGAACTAGCTTCCCGTTGACTTTAGATCCTATACAAGAATTACCAAGTTCAGTGTGGATCTTGTATGCAAAATCCACTGAAGTTGAGCCGGTGGCTAATTCAATGATTTTGCCTTTGGGTGTGTATACGAAGACTTGATCCTGAAACAGATCGTCTTTTATGGATTCAACAAAGGCTGCGGTATCTTCAGAGTCTCTTTGCCAGTCTAGTACTTGCCTGAGCCAGTCCATTTTATTATCAAAATCATTTTCTTGCTGGACCCCTTGTTTATACTTCCAGTGGGCAGCCACTCCATATTCTGCTAATTCATGCATTTCAAAAGTCTTGATTTGTACTTCCAAAGGGTGGTTTTCTTCACAGTAGACGGTTGTGTGAAGAGATTGATACAAAGTGTCTTTAGGGTTGCTAATATAATCGTCAAACTGACCAGGGATTGGACTCCATAACTTGTGTACTATTCCGAGAGTTCGGTAGCAATCTTCCTCGGAATTAACAAGTATTCTTAATGCGTATAAGTCGTAGATTTCATCAATTTCGACATCAGATTTTGACGAAGTTTGCTTTCTAAGTTTTTGGAAGATGCTGTATATGTTTTTTGGTCGACCTGTTACTTCTGATAATACATTAGCCTCGTTTAGCTGGGATTCAATGATTGATACTATATTATTGATATAAATTTCTCTTTCTGTGCGTTTTACAGCTAATAGGCGGGAAATTTGTTTGTATTGATTCGGATCCAGATGCTTAAAGGATAGGTCGTCCAATCTCCATTTAATTTCATATATGCCTAATCGGTGGGCCAAGGGTGAATATATATCAAGTGTCTCTTGTGCTATCCGCTTTTGACTGGCTTCCGGCAAAGCATCCAAAGTTTCCATATTATGTAATCGGTCAGCTAATTTTATCAGTACTACTCGGACATCTTCTGCCATTGATATGAACATCTTACGAAGGCTTTCAAGGTGCACGTCAATTTGTTCTATAGGGGTGTTTGTTTCAGAGCTGTGTGTTGTATCAGGTAAGTCTAATTGGGTGAGTTTGGTAACTCCATCTACAAGTTTTGCTACTTGAGGACTAAATTCGTTTGATAATTGTTCGACGGTCACTCCACAGTCTTCAATTACATCGTGTAAAAGAGTTGCTTGGAGTGTTTCAGAATCCAATCGCAGTTCAGCTAATGTTTGGGCTGCTGCTAGCGGGTGAACTATGTAGGGTTCCCCTGATTTACGTAGTTGCCCATGATGACTAGCGTCAGCAAATGCAAACGCTTTTTCTATATCTAATACTTGTTTTTTAGGCAAGTATTCTATTGAATTTTGTAGACCAAGAAATTCTTGTTTAATATTCAACATCTGCACTCTTTATTTTGGAACAGTTTGAAATACGAAGATTATATCAAAATCATACTAGTGATTCCTTCTAAAGTCTATGCAGGTGGTAGATTTAGACTTAGCTGCGTTGACACTACGGATGATGCATGGATATATTTGAAGAAATAGATTTCCGGAGGATAAATAGTGCGCGAATGTGATTTGTTGATAGTTGGGGCAGGCGTTGCGGGACTGACCGCCGGATTATTTGGGGCGAGATATGGCCTGAATACTATTGTGGCAGATAAATTAATGCCGGGTGCCCAGATAATAAATGTTGAAAACATTCAGAATTTTCCGGGTTTTCCAGAAGGTATATCAGGAGCAGAATTAGGGCCTATCATACAACAACAAGCAATGGCTGCGGGGGCCGAATTTGTGTATGAAGAAATTGAGGGGGTTGTCCAGTTCCCTGACCACAAAATGGTGAAAGGAGACTCCGAACAATACAAAGCTAAAGCTGTAATTATATCTGCAGGTTCTGAATTAAGAAGTTTAGGAGTGCCAGGGGAAGAAACTTTTGAAGGGAAAGGTGTTTCTCATTGTGCGTCTTGCGATGGGCCTTTATATATGAAAGAAGAAGTGGCTGTAATAGGTACAGGGGATTCTGGACTTGAAGAAGCCTTAACTTTGACAGAATATGTTTCTAAAGTTTATCTGGTGTCTAAATCTGAGGGTTTAACGGGGCATAAAGCTCTTCAAAATGAAGTTAGGAACAATTCTCAGATTGAAATATTAGTGAACACCGAGGTTTTAACCATTTACGGAGAAGATTCTGTCAAAGGAATAATTACTAAAAATACTAAGACTAATCTTGAGAATGACTTTCCTGTTTCTGGGGTATTTATTTATGTCGGTTTGAATCCTAATTCAGATACTTATCGGGGGCTTTTAAAAATGGATAACACAGGTCATATCAATGTTAACTTGCAACTGATGACGTCTGTTCCGGGTATCTTTGCTGCGGGAGATATCAGAGAAAATTCTTCTTCCCAGTTGATTTCATCAGCAGGAGACGGTGCGACAGCAGCAATAGCGGCTTTTAATTTTATTGCAGGAAGTAATTAGTCTAATGAGCGAGCTTTTTAGTGCCGTTGGGTTTTGGTATACTCAATCGGCGAAAAATCATATAAGTTAAGGAACGAGGTGTACATGCCAGCTTATGCTGTAATAGGTGCTCAATGGGGAGATGAAGGCAAGGGTAAAATAGTAGATCTGCTGGCAGAAAATATGGATTTTGTGGTCCGTTATGCGGGTGGAAACAATGCGGGTCATACCGTAAAAAATCCCACAGGGGACTTCCAGTTGCATTTGATCCCGTCAGGGATTTGTTCTCCCGGAGTTGTGAGTATAATCGGAAATGGTGTTGTTATAGACCCGGATGCTTTATTTAAAGAATTGGAATCATTAGATGAGCTTGGGCTAATCAACAATAATCTTTTCTTGAGTGATCGCGCGCATGTCATTATGCCCTACCATATTTTAATAGACTTGCTAGAAGAGGAAGCGAGAGGGGATGCATCAATAGGAACTACAGGCAGAGGAGTGGGTCCGGCCTATATGGACAAAATTGGTAGGTCTGGTGTCCAAATAGGTGATTTAGTTAGATTGAGTTCTACGAATGATCCTGAAATGATAAAAAGACTAAAAGATATTTTTAAATCAAAGAATGATGTTATTACAAAAATTTATGGCAAAGAAAAACTTGATGTACAGCAATTAGTTGAGCAATCTGTACACTGGGGGCAAAAACTAGAGCCATTTGTTAGACATACCGAGCAGATGATTCATGAAGCTTTGAAAAATAACCAGCGTATATTGCTTGAAGGAGCTCAAGGAACACTGTTAGATGTGGACCATGGATCTTATCCATATGTTACATCTTCTTCCCCTTCGATTGGTGGGACTTGTACGGGGTTAGGAATCAATACTAATGAAATACAAGAAATTGTTGGTATATATAAGGCGTATTGCACCAGAGTTGGAAGTGGACCCATGCCTACAGAGATGGATAAGGCCACGGCACATGAATTAAGAGAAATAGCTGGAGAATATGGTGTTACCACAGGCCGTCCCAGGAGAATAGGTTGGTTTGATGGGGTAGCAGGAAGATACAGTCAATTAATTAATGGATTTACATCTATGGTGGTGACTAGACTGGATATATTAGATAAGTTCCCTGTTATCAAATATTGTGTAGGGTATGAAGTAGATGGAGAGAGAGTGGATTATTTTGTTCCCAATGCGTCATATTTGAATAAAGTGACACCAATATATGAAGAAATAAAAGGGTGGGATCAAGTCACATACGGTACAACCAAACTCGAAGATCTGCCTAAGCAGGCTAGGATGTATTTGGATAAAATAGAAGAATTAGTGGATTGTAAGATTAGTGCAGTATCAACAGGGCCAAGAAGAGAAGAAACAATCTTGTTAGATCAGATCAACTAGGAGCTAGTTCAGAAAATGGCTGATAATAAATTTGGAATATATTTTAATACCTCAACAGGTGAAATACTTAGAATTAATTCTCCATACTGGATTCCAGAAGTACCAGAATGGCTTTGTCTCAGTGATGAGGTCAACATTACACTGACAGAAGCAAGACAGATAATCGAAAGTAAGAATCTTTTTGAAGATGTAGGAAGTATACATTGGGGGACTCTGCCTCTCACCTAAAGATAACTTTTCCACAAAGGCAGATTTATGAATGAGCATTAGAGAAAATTTAGAAGCACGAGAACATCAGCTATCTAAACATGCCACAAAATCTTTTAATTCGACACGAGCAATAACAGAACCTAAAAGTGAGATTAGGACAGAATTTCAGAGAGATCGAGATCGGATAATTCATTCAAATGCATTTCGAAGGCTTAAGCACAAAACGCAAGTTTTTATAGCTCCGAAGGGTGACCATTATGTCACTAGATTAACTCACACTTTGGAAGTTTCTCAAATAGGAAGAACTATCGCTCGGGCCTTGAATTTGAATGAAGATTTGGTCGAAGCTATGACACTAGGACACGATATTGGACACACACCATTCGGGCATGCAGGTGAAGAGGTTTTGAACGAAATGGTGTCTGACGGTTTTTCGCACGCCTCTCAAAGTATCAGATTAGTTGAAGTTTTAGAAAAAGAAGGTCAAGGGCTGAATTTAACAGAAGAAACTAAAGAAGGGATTTTGAGGCACTCCAAACCAAAAGGTAATTTCTTAGCGGCTCAGGAACAGATTTCGTTAGAATCTCAAATCTGTCGTTTATCGGATGCTATAGCTTATGTTAATCATGATGTATTGGATGCTTTACGAGCTGGTTGGTTGGGGCAAAATGATTTACCTAAAGATATTATAGACATACTAGGTGAACGACATTCACAAAGAGTTAACACGCTGGTGATGGATACAATCATGACATCAGCAGCAATATTAGAGGAAGAAAATCCAATACTAAATTCTGGGATACAAATGTCTGGAGAAATTTCGGAAGCAATGTTAGGGTTGAGAGACTATATGTTTCAGAATGTTTATTTGCCTGTTGGGCAAAACAAAGAGACTCAAGCTGGAATTTCTATTGTCCGAAAGCTGTATGGTTATTATTTGGATAATCCAGGGGAAGTGCCTAAATTTTATGTTATGCATTCTGATACCTTAGATAGAGCAGTATCTGATTACGTATCGGGCATGACAGATAATTACGCTATTGAAATAGCTGAAAAATTATTTCCTGGAATAACGCAGGATATTTTCAGCTCACTTATATGAAACAATCAATAAAAACCTGGCTAGAATCAATGGAAATAGTTCCTTCTGTAAAGTGGATACGGAGGGCATCTGTAGTTGGTTTTATTGCGGCGCTATTAAACGTTGCTGCTCCAATTGCATCTTTGGGCGGCGATGAATTCATTCCAACGGGATGGTTAGTATTTTGTTTGTTTGATGGATTAATACTAGCAATTTTTGCAGCAGGAGCTTGGAAGCAAAGTCGCGCATCATGCTCAGGATTACTAATTTATTATGTGTTTGTTAAATCAATAATGATTATACTGGGGTTTGGCAATTCGAATCCGGGAGCTATTATTTTTAGTTTCATCTGCGCTTATGTATTTTTGATGGGTTGCAGAGGGTCAATTTCTTTTTATAAATTGACCCATCCACAATATCCGGAATAAATCACCCTTTAATTTTGGGCATGACTTTGTCTGCGAATAGTTGTAACTGTTCTTTATATACATTGAGAGGTGTCCCCATGGTAGATCCTAGATTGAGTCTACTTACACCGGGGTATTTTTCGGAGATTTCCAGGATTTTGTCTGCTATTTGTTCCGGTGGACCGCATAGCCAGGTTTCATTCTCTACTTGTCTTTCTAGTGTTGGGAGCTCGATGGTGGCTGCCCCACCTCTATTTGCTACAGCAGAAACTTGTTCTTCGGATAATTGCAGCAAGCCTAGAGGAGCAGCAAATTTCATAGCTTCTTCGAAATAAGGCTTAGCCTGTTCTATTGCCTTTTCTTGAGTGTCTGCGATGAAAAATCTAAAGCCCAAAGCAATGTTCTCTCCTAGTTCAATTGTTTTACCATGTCTGGCATATGCATCTTGATACATTGTTAGCCGTTCTTCTAAAGCATCTTTGGGCGTGGTTGCAACTAATGCTTTGATATTATGTTTTGCCATGAAATCTATCCCTTTAGGATTCCCGCTTACGAGAGGCTGCCAAATGTCTACAGGGGTAGATAGAGGCCTAGGAACTAAACTTAGTTTTTCTAATGTGTATCCACGATATTCTACGGGAGCTGGCAATGTGTAATGCTTACCTTGATGAGAGAATTCATCATTGTTGAAAGCTTTAATGATTATTTCGACCTGCTCTTCAAATAATTCTCGATTATCATCGGAATTTTTTAGAGGCGCGCCAAATGTTTCTACTTCTCGGCTGTGATACCCTCTTCCCACTCCAAAGATGAGTCTACCGTTACTTAGGATGTCTGCTGTTGCGAAGTCTTCAGCAAGTCTTAAAGGATGCCACATAGGGGCTATATTAAAACCACATCCAAATTTAAGGTTGGTAGTTTGTGTGCTAAGCCATAAATTCAACATTACTAAATTTGGAATGCACTCAAATCCTTCTGGTTGAAAGTGATGTTCAGCCATCCAGAACTCGTCGTAACCTGCATCGTCCATTAGTTTTGAAATTTCCAGAGCCCAAGAAAAAGACTTAGATAACTCATTATTAGAATATTTTCTGTCGTTTACGGGTGTTCCGGATAATCCTAATTCGCTGTCTACTATATGTCCTGCATAGGAAGCGCTGATATTTTTAATCATTTTGACTCCTTAATAAATAATTTTTATACACTTGGTGCGGGTGCAGGTGCGGGGTTATAAAGTTCCATACCTATTGTTGAAGGAAATACTCTTGCAATTTCTTCTACTGTCCATCGGTCTTCTGTGCTAATTGTTTTTACAGGCTCTGGTTCGTTTAATAGAGATACAAGTCCTCCGGTAACATGAAAAACTCTTCCATTCACATGTTTGGATTGGTCGGAAGCAAGCCAGGTTACAAATGGAGCTACATCTTCTGCTTCTCCCCTAAGTGCGGGCGCAGACCCCATGGTTATACCACTTGCTGCTCTTAGTTCTCTAGCTTGATCAGGGACTGTTCCGCTCATTCGAGTGTTGGCACTGGGGGATATGGCATTGGCTCTCACTCCGTATCTGCCCATATCTCTAGCTACTACTCGTGTTAAGCCCGCTATTCCGTCTTTTGCAGCCCCGTAGTTAGCTTGTCCTGAATTCCCATACAATCCAGAAGTTGAGGAAAAGGTAATAATATTTCCGGACCGTTGTTGCCTGAATAAGATGCTGGCATGTTTTACTATTGTGAAGGTGCCTTTGAGATGAACAGCGATAACATCATCCCATTCTTGCTCAGA
>CETM01019230.1_pt1 | contig 12425 bp, 10 predicted proteins | sample 361451 | NCBI WGS metagenome assembly CETM01 (sample SAMEA2622690, study PRJEB7988) | marine metagenome | isolation source: saline water (ENVO:00002010), including
TCTGCAAAAGCTTTTACAGCGGTTCGAATCCGCTCGATGCCTCTTTTATTTTAGCAAAACCTTTCCGCCTAAAGTATATCTTGAAATTACTTGCTTAGGTTTTCCGTACACTTCAATTTTCCCCCCTGCATTTATTTTTAAATTAGCAAGTTCTTTAACTTTTATTGTGGAAGTCCCTCCTGCTATGGAAATAACTTGTGCTTTATTTGATTCTAATTTTTCTGCATTAATTAATCCCCCAGCACTAACTTTTAAATTAACTTCATTTGAAACACCAGTAAGTTTAAGTTTTGCTCCAGAGCTCACATTTGCTTTCAAATTATTAACACTGATTTTAGCTGAAATCTTTGACCCCTCTTTTGCTTTTATACTTATTTGATTTGTTTTAATTGTTTTCTTATTAATAATTACAGATCCTTGGTATGCTGATATAAATTCAAGATTTTTACTATAAAAAACTTCTATATAATTATATCCTGTTTTGAAAAGAGACTCTACAGGAAGTTTTATTTTCATAGTTTTTCTTTTTATACTAATAATGACCTTTTCTATATTGTCTCCATATACATAAACAATATTCTTATCAGACGGTATTAATTTAACTTCTAATCCTGAATATACCTTTATAGAGTTAAAGTCTTTTATAGATATCGTAGCTCTTTCAACGTCATATTTTATTTGAGAATATGTTTTAAAAAACAATAAAGAAAATAATAAAATAAATGTTTTTAACCTCATCTTAATAATTCGAAATCTAAATGTCTTTTTTCAGGATTTGTTTTTTTTACTTTTATATAAACAATGTCTCCTAGTTGATATTTTCTTTTAAATTTTTCTCCAATTAAAGTGTGTTTCTTTTCATTATAAATGTAGAAATCATCTTTCATGTTTTTAACACTAATCATCCCTTCACATTTATTTTCAATAATTTCTACATACATTCCCCTTTCAGTAACTCCAGAAATTACACCTTTATAATTATACCCAATTTTATTACTCATAAAAAGAACTTGCATAAATTTATTTGAGGCTCTTTCTACTTTTGTAGATAATTGTTCTGTTTTTGATATGTGTTTACATGTTTTTTGAAGTTCTTTTTCATTGTTATCATTATTCAGAATATTTTTTTCTAATATTCTATGAGCTAAAATATCTGAATATCTCCTAATTGGTGAAGTAAAATGTGTGTAATTTTTAAAAGCTAAGCCATAATGTCCTATGTTTTTTGTTGAATATTCCGCTTTACTCATAGCTCTTAATGCTAATTTATCTATTAAATTTTTTTCTTTTTTTTCTTTTAATTTTAATAACAATTCATTTAAAGAAGCACCTATTTTTTTTGGTCTTATGTTTAAATCATATCCTAACTTTTTTGCTATTGATTTTAAGTTTTCTAATTTTTCATTATCTGGCAAATCATGTATTCTATAAACAAACTCTCTTTTTGTTTTATTAATTAAATCTCCTAAGCTTCTATTTGCAAGTAACATATACTCTTCAACTAATTTATTTGAATCTTTTGATTCTTTAAAATATATTTTTATTGGATTTTTATCTTTATCAATTTCAAATTTTATTTCTTTATTTTCAAAGTTTATTGATCCTTTTCTAATTCTTTTTTTTCTAATTTTTTTTGCTAATTTATTGAGCTCAATAATTGAATCATAAATGTTTTCTTCTATTCTATATTCTTGTCCAATTAATGAATTTTTTTTTGATATTGTTTTTGTTTTTGTTTCTAGAATTTCTTGAACCTCATCATAACTAAATCTATGATCTGAGTTAATTATAGTTTTTTTAAAATTACTTTTAATTATTTTTCCATTTTTATTTAGTTCAACAATACAAGAAAAACATAACTTATCTTCATTTGGTCTTAAAGAGCATATCTGGTTTGATAATTTTTCTGGTAACATAGGTATTACTCTATCTACTAAGTATGTGGAGTTTCCTCTTTTATTTGCTTCTTTATCTATATGAGTTTTTGGTTTAACGTAATGAGTAACATCTGCTATGTGAATACCTACTTCAAAATTATTATTTTTTAATTTCTCAAATGAAATTGCATCGTCAAAATCTTTAGCATCTTTTGGATCTATTGTCAAAGTATTTTTTTTTCTATAATCTTCTCTGTTTTCTATATCTTTTTTTGTTATCTCATTTTTAATATATTTTAATTCTTCTAATGTTTTATTTTCAAATTCTATTTCCAGGCCGTACTCGTATAAAATAGAATCAATTTCTGTTTTTACTTCTCCTTTTTTTCCCAATGATTTAATAATTTTTCCCGTAGGTGATTCATCATTTAAGTTCCAATACTTGTATTCAACCAATACTTTTTCTTCATTTTTGTATTTTCTTAAATTTTCTTTTTCTATGAAAAAGTCTGTATATATATTATCTTTTTTTGTTACTACAAAACCATAATTTTTCCCCTTTTCTAATATTCCAATATATTTTCTATTTGATCTTTTAACTACATCTATTACTTCTGCTTTATTTTTATTTTTTCTATTTAATAATTTTATTTTGACAGTATCCCCGTCTAAAGCTTTATTAATTTTACTTCTATCAATTTTATATTCTATATCATTATAAATAACAACACCTTTACCTGAAGGTTTTATATTAATAATACTTTTTAAAACTGTATTGTTTATGTTTTTATTTAATTTCAAATTTTATGTATTCTATATTATGAGATCTAAATTACTATAAAGGATTTTGCATTAACATATTAATATCATTAAGTTATTATATATTAATTATAAATAATGTTATATGTATTATATAGGATGTTGATTTATTATATAAAAAAACTTAAAAAAAATTGGATTGTTTATTAATCAAACTTTTATAACAAATTATAATAAATAATAAACATAATAAAAAGCTGAAGCATATAAACTTATACTAAATATAAACAGTTGTTAAAAAGTCAGAAAAAAAAAAATATTAATAATTAAGATAATTATAATTGTTAAAAAATGATTTTATTTTGTTATTAAAATGTATAAATAAAATGAAAATTAAATTTGTAGTGTTGATTAAAATTTATAGAGTAAAAAATAAATAATAATTTTAAAAAAAAAATTAAAAAATATTAACATAAAATAAAAAAAACATCTACAATTGTTAAGATGTTATTAACTTACTAAAAAAAACATAATGACAATTAGTCTTGGAAATGATCATGCAGGAGTTGAATATAAAAAACAAATAATTGATTATTTAAAAAATAAAAACATAGAAACAATAAATCATGGAACAAACACTAAAGAAAGTGTAGATTATCCAGATTTTATTCACCCGGTTGCACAAGATATTAAAAAAGGTAAAGCAGCTATAGGAATTATAATTTGCGGAAGTGGAAATGGGGCAGCTATGACAGCAAATAAACATAAAGAAATAAGAGCGGCACTTTGTTGGGATGTGGATCTATCAAAATTATCAAGATTACATAATAATGCTAATATTTTGAGTATACCAGCGAGGTTTATTAGTATAAATAAAACATTACAAATAATAGAAGTTTTTTTAAATACAAAATTTGAAAGAGGAAGACATTTAAAAAGAATAAAAAAAATTCCTTGCCAATGAAGTGGAATGTGAAAAAGTTTAATCAATTAGATATTAATACTTTATATTCCATTTTAAAACTTAGATCGGAAGTTTTTGTTTTAGAGCAAAAGTGTCCATACTTAGATATTGATGAAAAAGATCAAAAGGCCCTTCACATATTTTCTTTAGATGCAAATAATAATTGTATAGCCTATGGAAGAATATTTAAACCAAATGATTATTATAAAAATTATACTGCAATAACAAGAATAGTTATAAGAGAAAAAAACAGAAATAAAAAACTTGGATATGAGCTAGTTAAAAAACTAATTGACACATGTAAAGAGTGCTATAAAGAAAAAAAAATTAAAATATCAGCACAAAAACATTTACAAAATTTTTATGAAAAATGTGGTTTTGTTTTTAAAGGAGAAAATTATATAGAAGATGAAATACCACATTGTGCAATGTACTATTTTTAAGGATTATAATTTTTCAAATATAAAGGAAAGATCTTTAATAATTTCTTTGAAGCTTATTATATTTCTAGACTTATAAATGATTACAATAGAAAGGTTTTTTAAATTAGTTTCAGAATGAATTTTTATAACAGCCTCTCTAATTCTTCTTTTCATTTTATTTCTATTTATTGCAAGCGAAAGAGTTTTTTTAGAAACTATTACAGCGTAAAAAAAAGAAGAATCTTCATTATCTTTTAAATAAATTATAGAAAAATGTCCAGTGTTTAGACTCTTACCTAATTTAAAGAGACTATCAAATGAAGACTTTTTTTTTAATTTATATAATGCTATGATTAGTTTTTTTCAGAAAGATAAAGATTGTTTTCTCTATTTACATCAGCCATAAGCATTGTTGGATCAATAATTATAGAAGAAATTTGCCTATTATCAATATTTATTTTAAAACTATATTCGGGAATAGCCCAAGGCCAATCCTTTAATATAGACCATTCTATTAAGTATGGGTTTTCTTTTTCCCCTCTCATTAAAGGTATAGGAATGTAATATAATTCTTGACTACCATCATCAAAGTTTACCAATATATCTAAAGGCATAGGAATTTCCCCAACCCTTTCTAGGGTGATTTTTGATGTGTTTTTTTTGGTTTCAACAGATTTAATACTATAATCTATAGTTTTAATTGTTTGAGTCCAATCGGTTAGATACCACTTAAGTTGAATTTGAGAAACTCTTTCGGCTACTCTTCTGAAATCATTAGGGGTAGGATGTTTAAATTTAAATTCTCTGTAATATTCTTTTAGAGTTTCAGCTAAATTCTTTTCCCCAATTATATAACCTAGTTGACTAAGAAAAACAGCACCTTTTCTGTATGCAGTATATTCATAACCCATATTGTATTTGTATCTATTAGCATTTGTCATTTGAGGTTCTTCTTTACCAGATAAAGCTAAATCTATATAGTCTATGTAAAATCTCTCTAAAGGAAAGTAATTGTCTTCCTCATTGACAACATTTTTTGCAATTGTAGCAATATATGAAGTAAAGCCTTCATCCATCCATTCGTGTTTCATTTCATTTGTAGCAAGGACATGCTGAAACCAGGAATGAGCTAACTCATGAGAGGTAACCCCTAAGAGGCCGTCAAAATCTCTACCCCCAGTTATTAAAGTTAACATTGCGTACTCCATACCACCATCTCCGCCTTGTACAACACTATATTGTTTATACGGATATGGCCCAATATTTTTATTAAAAAAGGCCATTAATTCTGCTGTTTTCGGTTGAAGATTTTTCCAATTTTCAATAATTTCCTTGTCATTTTTATAGAAAAAGTGAAGATCAACATTATTAGGACCAGGAAATATATCATGAATGTAATCGGGATCTGCACTCCAGGTAAAATCGTGAACATTATTTGCTATAAAATGCCATTTTAATAATCCTCTCTTTGATCTACCTTTTTTTGTTTTAGAATACCCATGACCTACCTCTTCTGGGTTTTGAAGAATTCCACTTGCAGCAACAGTATATTTTTTGTCAATAAAAAGCTCAACATCATAACTTCCCCAAACACCATGAAACTCTCTTCCTAAATATGGTTCTGCATTCCAGCCATCATAATCATACTCAGCCAATTTAGGAAACCATTGCGCCATTGAAAGAGCTACATTTTCCCTAGAGTTTTTACCAGCTCTTCTGACCATGTATGGAACTTGACCAGAAAAATCCATGGAGAAAACGGTTGATTGATTTGGGCCAATTGGATTATTTAGAGAAACTTCAAGAATTGTGCCGGATAATTCAGATTCAATTAAAACACCATCTTGTTTAAGGTTTAAAACAGCTAATTTTCCAATATCCTTTGGTTTAAGTGTGTCTATATCAATTTTGAATCGAGTATTTTTATCAGCACCAGATTTTATTCTAACAGCCATTTCACTTCCAGGCTGAAAAGCATTAAAAAAAAGATGAAAAAAAACTTTATTTAATGTATCTGGAGAATTATTTGTGTAATTAATTGTCTGACTTCCTAGATATTGAAATGTTTTCACATCCATTTTTACACTCATTTTATAATCTGCTCTTTGTTGCCAATAGTTCTGCCCATATAAATTAAAAACAGAAAAAAATATGCCAATTAATAGAAAGAAATTAAACTTCATTTTATTTTGTTTTTGAAGCAAGAATTAATGCATTATATAAATTAACAATTTTTCCTGATTTTGATAAATTTTCTGGCGAAACGAGTTCTTGAGAATCTGGATTATTCAAAGAGTTATACATGGGAATTCCTGAATCAAGAAGGATTTTTTTAATCGCTGGTGCCTTAAGTTTAGGATAGAAAGATCTAATTATAGCAGCAACACCGGCTACACTAGGCGCTGCCATGGAAGTTCCGCTATTAAAGTCATATTTATTATTTGGAACAGAAGAATATATTTGATACCCAGGAGCAAAAAGATCTACATTTATCGAACCAAAATTAGTAAAGTAAGCAGGAAGGTCTTCACTGTACATGTAAGTAGAAGCCCCAACATTAATCATGTTGTTTGCAATTTCTTTACCATTTATTTCATCATTAGGAAAGGTTTTATTTAATCCAGGATTAATATTTTCAGAATCATTTCCAGAAGCATTTATAATTAGGACATCTTTTTTTGCAGCATATTTAATGGCATCATATACCCAATCAGATTGAGGAGAGTAAGACTTGCCGAAGCTTGTATTTATTATTTTAGCACCATTATTTGCAGCATATCTAATAGCTAATGCTACATCTTTGTCATATTCATCACCATCAGGGACGGCCCTTAAAGTCATGATTTTGACATTATCATATATTGATAAAATAATTCCACTAACATGAGTTCCATGATCTGCAGAATCTTTATCTGGACCAATTACATTTGGATTTCCGTAATTGGTATCATTAATATCATTTGGGTCATCACCTACTATTGACCTTCCGTCGAAATCTAGATTAATGTGATATTTTAATCTATTGTTATAATATTTAATTGCACCTTCTAATCTTTCAATGCTTAAGCTATTTTTTTTAAAAAATTTGAGAAAATCAATGGCATCAAGCACATCTAAAGTTTTAAAGTTTATCTTTTCGGCATCATCTAACGAATAAGAATCTTTATTTAATACAGAACGAATTATACTATCGTATTTAGTATATTTTTTAATAAGGTCTTTACCTCTTTCAATTCTTTGATTAGAGGTATTTTTAACTTCTTCTATTTCAGTTTTGTATATATTGTAGAGAGAATCGTTTTTAGAGGTATTTTTTATAAGCCTTACATATTCCATATTCTCTTTATCAGATTTTCCTAAAAAATTCCAGCCATTTATGTCATCGACGTATCCATTTTTGTCATCATCTATGTTATTATTTGGAATTTCTTTTTTGTTAAACCATGTTGATTCAGAAATTAGAGAATGTTCTATATCAACTCCGGAGTCTATAACTGCAACTATAACAGAAGACCCCTTTTTATTTTTTAAAAGCTCTTCTTTTGCTTTGTTTACACTCATTCCAGGAATGCTATCTTTATTTAAATCTAAAAGAAACCAATTTTTTTTCTCACTTTCATCTATTTTTTCTTTCCCTTTGTTTTGATTGTTTATAACTATAGGGTCACTAGAAAATTTTAAAGTACCACATTTAATGAAGAAAATTAATAAAAGTAAAATGTATATATTTTGCATGGGTATTATAATTTTAAAAATAAGAATCAAATTTATAACTCTCTTTAAAACGCACACCTTTTTCTGTTTTTTTTAAAGAGATTAATTCATTCGCTGCATCATGCTCCATAAATAAAAGATAATTGTTTTTTAAAGCCTTATCAAGAAAAAGAGATTTTTCTTCAAGTGTTTTTAATGGCCTTGTGTCATAACCCATTATATATGGAACAGGAATATGTCCAATAGTAGGAATGAGATCACCAGCAAAAACAATAGTTTCTTTTTTATATTTTAATAAAGGAAGCATTTGCTTTTCAGTATGACCGTCAAAAGTAAGAATATCAAATGAAAAATTATAATTAGTTATTATCGGACCTTTACCTTTTATAAATTTTAGCTGTCCACTTTCTTTAATTGGGTTAATGTTTTCAGGAATAAAAGATGCTTTTTCTCTAACGTTCGAGTTTTTAGCCCAATTCCAGTGATCTTCATGAACCCAAAAAACTGCATTTTTAAATGCTGGAGAGAGGGTTCCATTTTTTTTTCTTTCAATAGCCCCTCCACAATGATCAAAGTGTAAGTGTGTAAAAAAAACATCAGTTACATCATTTCTAGTAAAACCATATTTTTTTAATGAATTATCAATGGAGTAATTTCCCCATAAATCATAGTAACTAAAAAATTTTTCACTTTGTTTATTTCCAAATCCAGTATCTATTAATATTAGGCTTTTTCCGTCTTCTATCAACAAACATCTAGTTGCCATCTCAATTTTATTATTATGATCAGCAGGGTTGGTTTTTTCCCATAAAGGTTTTGGAACGACTCCAAACATGGCCCCTCCGTCTAATTTAAAATTTCCAGCTTCAATAGGATAAAGGGTCATAATTTATTTTAATTCGAGTTAAATTATTATCAGAGGTCATGTAAAGAAAGTCTTCTTTTTTATCAAAAGCACAATTTGCGACTCTGCTTCCGGGGTTTATTGTTCCTAAATGTTTTCCAGTATTATCAATTATTAAAACACCCCCTGGACCAGTAGCAAAAATTGTTCCAGATGAATGTACTTTTAACCCATCAAATAAACCTTTATTTGTTTTAGTAAGATTAGATCCATCAAAAAATACTTTTTCATTAATTAAAGTGTCATTAGAAATTTCATAAACATTAATTATAGGAATATTTTTGTCAGAATTTGCAACATAAAGGAAATTTTCATCATTTGAAAGCGCAATACCATTTGGCCGGCTTAAATTATTTATCAATAATTTTAGTTTATTGTCTTTAAATTTATAAACACCATTAAAATTAATTTCTTTTAAATTGTCAAGATCTTGATTTGCTAATCCATAAGGGGGATCAGTAAAAAAGATTGATCCATCTTTTGATATAGCAAGATCATTAGGACTATTAAGGATATTACCATTATAATTATCGACAATAGTTTCAAACTCAGGATTTTTTGAAGGCCAAACCTTTAATTTAGCTAGTCTACGATCGCCATGTTGACAGAGAATTAATTCTCCTTCAGAATTAATAATTAATCCGTTTGCCCCACCATTTGCAGAATTTTTTGGATAACCAGTTTTTCCACTAGGATCTAAAAATATCTCTAATCCATTTTTTTCAGTCCATAAATACGCTTTGTTTTCAGGAACATCAGTAAAAATAACACCATTTAATTTTGAAGACCAAACAGGACCTTCAGACCAACTAAAACCGGAAGCCAGGATTTCAACCTTACTTGATGAGGAAATAAAACGATAAGCATTATCATTTATAATTTCAATTGAGCCTATATATTTATTTGAATTGGTTTTACAATTTGATAATATAAAAAAAGACAGAAAGATTAATAAATATTTATTTGAATTCATAAGACTTTTTTTTTACTAATTTAATATTAACTATTTAAACATATTAACATTAGTAATTATAAAATAAAGTCTTAAATTTTTATTATAAAAATTTATCTCAGCTTTGCTTATATTTAAAAAATAAAAAATTTTATGAATTTAGACTTTTTGATTCTTTTAATTGGGTTTGGAATGGTCGCTATAGCAGGGAATCAAATAGCAAAATTTTTTCAAAAAATTAAATTTCCATTAGTAACAGGGTTAATAGTTACGGGAATTATAGCAGGGACATCTTTATTAAACTTTATACCTTCTGAAACTTTACCAAAATTAAATTTTCTTAATAGTATAGCATTGGCAATAATAGCTTTTTCAGCAGGAGCGGAATTATATATAAAAGATTTGAGAAGTAGAATTTCAAGTATAAAGTGGATGACTATTGGCCAGCTTTTTGTAACTCTGATTTTGAGTGCATGGGTGATTTATTTCTTTGCATCAAAAATTCCATTTATGAATAGTTTAGACGATAAAACAAAAATTGTAGTTTCTGTTTTGTTTGGTGTTATTTTTGTTGCAAGATCTCCATCATCAATTATTGCAGTAATTAATGAGTTAAGAGCTAATGGCCCTTTTACCAAAACTGCAATAGGGGTTACTGTGGTAAAAGATGTATTAGTAATAATTTTATTTTCTATTTGTTTTACAGTTTCTAAGTCAATTGTAAATGGGGATCAATTTGGAATTACTTTTTTGGGTTTTCTTTTTTCAGAATTAATATTATCATTCATTTTAGGAATATTAATTGGAAAACTTTTGAATCTAATTCTTTCGGTTGAAATCTTTAATCTATTAAAAGGGGGGCTAATTATTCTCGTTGGATATAGTGTATATGTTTTTTCTTTCTTTGTAAAAGAAAAAACAGGAGAAATTTTAACTCATGAAATTTTATTAGAACCATTATTAATATGCATAATAGGAAGTTTTTATATAACCAATTATTCTAAAAACAGGATAGAATTTATTGAACTTCTTCATACTATTAGCCCAACTATTTATGTTGTCTTTTTTACTTTAATTGGAGCCTCTTTATCTTTTCAAACTTTAATCCAAGTTTTTTGGATTGCAATTGCCCTGTTTTCTCTAAGAATTTTTACTATGTTTTTGGGAGGAATATTTGGAGTTTTGGCATCTAAAGATGATAAGTCATATTTATTTATATCTTGGATGCCTTATGTTTCTCAAGCCGGAGTTGCATTAGGCTTGACAACTATAATAGCTTCTGAATTTCCAACATGGGGTTTAGAATTTCAAACTATAATTATTGGAATAATTGTAATTAATCAATTGGTTGGAGATCCATTATTTAAATGGTCAATTAATTTTACTAATGAAAGTAATTTAAAACATAAAACTCCTGATTTTGACGGGATTAAAGATGTTATGATTTTTGGATTAGAAAGTCAATCAATTGCTCTTGCAATGAATTTAAAAAAGGGAGGATGGGTTCCAACAATTATTTCTTTAGAAGAATTAAATGATCAAAAGAACACTGATTTAGAAATTATAAGTATAAAAAATATTTCTCCAGAATCATTTGAACTATTATCATTAAAAAAAGCAGATGCAATTGTTTGTTTGTTATCTGATAAGCAAAATTATGATGTATCTAAAATTATTTATGATTCATATGGAACAAAAGATATAATAGTTAGATATAATGGAGAAAGAGAAATATATGATAAATTAGTTGATTTGGGGGTTAGAATTATTGATCCATCACTTGCAATGATAAATCTACTTGATCATTTTGTTAGATCTCCTAATGCTACATCTATTTTATTGGGATTATATAAAAATCAGGAAACAGTTGATGTTGTTATTCGAAATAAAGATATTCATGGGATGACATTAAGAGACATGAGATTTCCGACAGATGTTATCGTTTTATCAGTAATTAGAGCAGGACAAGTTCTAATATCTCATGGATTCACAAGGTTAAGATTGGGAGACACGGTTACTTTAGTTGGAACTAAGAAAAGTGTTGAAAATGTTAGGTTTAAATTAGAATCGTAAATTTATTGATAGTATTACTATTTCTTTTTATAGCTGAATAACCAATTCATTATTTCAACTTCTTTATATGCTGGATCCCAACTATTATGTCCTACATTTTCATAAAGAGTTAATTTAGATTCAGAATTATAATTTTTTATACTATCATACATATTTATAGATAATTCGGGGGGAACAACTTTGTCTTTCATTCCATGAAAAATCCAAAGAGGAGTCTTTTTAAAAAATTTTGCCCAATTAGGATTTGCACCACCACATATTGCTATACCTGCAGCAAAGTAATTAGGGTTTCTAGCTACTAATTCAAATGTTCCCATTCCGCCCATGGACAAACCAGCGATATAACGTTTGTTAGGATCAATTTTATAAGTATTCTCAATATTAGAAAGTAAAGATTCAACAATTAATAATTGTGAGTTTTTGGGCAAATTATCCGAAAAACTTTCTTTTTGAGTTGGATATTTTGGGTTGGGAATTCCCTTAATTTTTGCCCAATAAGAGTTTTTTGGACATTGAGGAAAAATAATTATTGATGGAAAAGAATTTCTAAATTCATAGCTTAAAAAAAAATTACTTGAATGATAAAGTTGATTTTCATTATCATTTCCTCTTTCACCAGCTCCGTGAAGAAAAACTAATAAGGGATATTTTTTTTTTGGATCGAAGTCTTTAGGAAGTAATATTCTATAAGGAAGAGAATCATTATTTATTTTGAATAATTTTTTTTGATAATCTTGTCCAAACAAATTAAAATTAAAAG
>CETM01007322.1_pt1 | contig 12424 bp, 13 predicted proteins | sample 361451 | NCBI WGS metagenome assembly CETM01 (sample SAMEA2622690, study PRJEB7988) | marine metagenome | isolation source: saline water (ENVO:00002010), including
AAAATTAATCTTGCAAAAATTAATGATAAATATTTCTTTCTTATGGCCGGAATTGGTTTTGACTCAGAGATTGTACATTCAATAGACTCTCAAATTAAAAAATATTTAGGTAAAATAATTTTTGCGCTTAAAGGTCTTCAGCATTTTATATTTCTAAAAAATAAAAAGATGAAAGTTAATATCGATGGAAAAATAATTAAAGCCGATTGGGTACTTGTAACAAATTCAAAATATTATGCAGGACCACACTCTATTACGAATAAAACAAATATTTTTGATAATAAAGTTATTGCTTACATATTTGAAGATCTCTCAAGAATTAAAATTTTATATTACCTTTGGCTAATATTATCAAAAGGAGATTTAAGCAAAGCAAAAAGTATTATTACCAGGGAGCTCGATAAGTTAGAAATTGATAAACTTGAAAATAAAGTTCTCTCACAAATAGATGGTGAGGATTTTGGTTTTAAAGACAAACTAATTATTAGAAAAAGCGATAAATCTTTTAACTTGTTAGTACCCTAGATTTTTGCAAATTCTCCACCTGATCGGTAACGCCACAGCCACTTTTCCATTTCTTTTTCAATATCTGAAGGTTTGATATTTAAATCTTTTAAAGTTAAGTGATCTCCAGATACCACATTATCTTTTTCAGAAAGAATTATACATTGGTCTTTTGTTATGATCGGGTCAATAGGTAAAATGCCTAAAACTGAACTTTGAATTTTTGCTAAAGTCATCGGCACATCAGCAACTATTCTTTTTTTTCCTATTATTTTTAAAATTAGTTTAATCATATCTCCAAAACAAATAACTTTTCCTCCTCCTAATTCATAAATTTTTCCCTCATTATTTTTCATCTCTATAGCCTTTACAATTGCTTTTGCTACATCGTTTACAAAGATGGGCTCAAACTTATAATTTGTGTTTACAACTGGTATTATTGGAGACAAGCTTAGTTTAGCAAATAAATTTGTAAAATTATCTTCATTTCCAACTACAACACTTGGTCTAATTATTACTGTTTTATCAAAGTTTTCTATTGCTTTCTCTTCACCTAAAAATTTCGACTGTTGGTATTTTGACCTGGACTCTTTATTGGCACCTAAAGCAGAAACATGAATGAATTTTTTAACTTTTGATTGAGAACAAAGATTTGAGATGCTTTCTGGGATATCTACATGAATACTATTAAATTTTTGTTTTCTATTTTCAAATAATATTCCACAAAGATTAATAACTACGTCTGAATTTTCAATTGAATTTTTAATTTCATCAAAATTATTTTGACCAAATTTGATTATTTCTATTGCTCCTGGGGGTGCTTGAGTCTTTAAATATCCTTTTGTAAAGGGATTACGTGTTGGAATAATGCATCTAAAGTTTTTCTTGGTCAAATTTCTGACAAGATACCTGCCTATAAAGCCACCACCACCTAGAATTGTTGCTATCGGGTAATTATTCATGGTATTGAAGATAGTTATGGTAAAAATACATAAATTTCAAGGTGACATCACTGAAGATATTGCTGGTTCCCTAAAAGAATCTGTTGCCATTGATACTGAAGCCACTGGCTTACAAATTCCTGAAAGGGATAAGCTCAGCTTAATTCAGATTTGTGATAAAAATGGTACTGTTTATATAGTACAACCAGACAGAAAAACTTACAAAGCACCTAATCTAGTCAATATTCTTGAAAATAATAAAATTTTAAAAATTGGACATTTTTTAAGATTTGATAAGAGCGCTTTAGAATTTTTTCTTAAATGCAAAATTAATAATATTTTTGATACAAAAATAGCAAGTAAAGTTGTTAGAACCTATACGGATCAACATGGGCTGAAAAATTTAGTTTATGAATTTTGTAATAAAAATTTAGACAAAAGAACCAGCAGTAGCGATTGGAATAAAGATATAAATGAATTAAGCGATAAACAATTAGAATATGCATCCAATGACGTTATTTTTCTTCATAAAATAAAAGATGAGCTCGAAAAGATGCTAAAGAGAGAAAATCGAATGGATTTATACTTAAAATGTGTAGCTTTTTTAGATACAAGAATAAAACTAGACCAATCTGGATTTAAATTTGATATTTTTGAACACTAATGAATAAATTAAGTTATATTAAAAACGCAAAAAAATCTTCTTCGATTCAAATATCTGAACTAAAAAAGATAAATAAAGTATTTAATAAATCTTTTGTAAATGCCGCTGATCTAATCTCAAAATGTAAAGGAAAAATTATTGCTGCTGGAATAGGCAAAAGTGGTTTGATCGCAAGGAAGGTATCTGCAACACTATCTTCCGTGGGATTTCCATCATTTTATCTAAGCCCCGGAGAGGCTAATCATGGAGATTTAGGCCAAATAGACAAAAGAGATATACTTTTAATTTTCTCTTACTCAGGCGAAACTGTAGAGCTTACAAATTTGCTTAAATATTGTAATAGATTTAATATAAAAATAATTGGGGTAGCGGCAAATAAAAATAGTATGCTTTTAAAAGCTAGCGATATTTCTATATTGTTACCAAAAGTAAAAGAGTCTGATCCCACAGGAATGGTACCTACTACATCTACGAGCATAACTTTACTTTTTGGAGATTGTTTGTGTTCTGCTTTAATGCATAAATTTAATTTTTCAAAAGAAAGATTTAGAATATTTCATCCAGGTGGAAGCATTGGTCAGAAACTGCTTTTAGTAAAAGACCTTATGCTTAAAGGTAGCAAACTACCTTTAATAAATTACAAAAGTAATATCTTAAAAGCTATAGCTATTATAAATAAAAAGAAACTTGGTATCGGAATAATCATAAAAAATAAAATGGCTTTCGGAATTGTAACAGATGGTGACATAAGAAGAGGTACAAAAAAAATTTCTAAAAGGAATAAAATTAATTCACTAATGACTACAAAACCTCTTTATATCGGGGAAAGTACGCCAGCATCAAAAGCTATGTCGATTATGAGTGAAAAAAAAATTACTAGTCTTTTAGTTTCCTCTGACAAGGATTTCATAAGAAAAAAAAGTAGTTTTAAACCCATAGGAATATTACATATTCATTCTCTACTAAAATATGGAATTAAATAAATTTAAAATAGAGAAAAAGAGAGTTCTTCAAATAATCTTATTTTTAGCGGGAGCTTCGATAATATTTTTTACATATTTTAGTAATCTTGAAAAAGAAGATTCTACTTTTGTTTCAGAAAAAATAGAAACAATTAAACCTAAAGACCAATATTCTGATGAAAAAGCTCAGACAAATAAATTTGAAGACGTAGAGTATAAGGGGATTGATACAAACGGTAACCGATTTGTAATAGGTTCTCAATACGCAAATTTTGAAGTAGAAAAACCAGAATTGATAAATATGGAAAATATAAAATGTTTATTTTATTTTAAGGACGGTACAATATTAAGAATAAAAAGCGATTATGGGATCTATAATAATATAACATTAGATATGGAATTTAGTAAAAATGTAAAAATGAGCTATTTAGATAATAAACTCTCTGCTGAAAAAATAAATTTTAGTAACACAGAAAACCAACTTTTAGTCCAAGGAAATGTAAGGGGAGATGGTCCAGCAGGAAGTTTGATAGCTGAAAAACTAAATTTTGATTTAAATAGTAAAAAAGTAGGTGTTTCGAGTAATAAAAATGATAAAGTAAATATAAAACTAAAATATTAAATGAAAAAAACTTTTAGAATAATTAAATTTAAAAAAAACAAACCTGCTTTACAAGTGTCGGGTATAAGCAAATCATTTAGTGGAAGACCTGTTCTAAAAAAAATCAATATGGAACTTTATCCAGGAGAAATAGTGGGCCTAGTTGGGCCTAATGGATCTGGAAAATCCACTTTATATGGAACAATTATAGGTCAATACGGTGTTGATGCTGGAAAAATTTTTTTAAATCAAAAAGATATAACTCAAAAACCAATTCACGAAAGAGCTAAATTGGGGATAGCATATTTAAGTCAATATAGAAGTGTTTTTAATATGAGTGTTTTTGATAATCTTTTAGGAATTACACAAATTGTTATCAAGGGTTTAGAGAAACAACGTTTAATGGTTGAAAAACTTCTAACTGAATTTAATTTGCAACATTTAAGAAATATAAATGCCAACTTATTATCTGGAGGTGAGGTCAGAAGACTTCAAATAGCAAGAACTTTAATTAATAGCCCCAAAGTTATATTGCTGGATGAACCAATGGCAGCCCTAGATCCAATTGTGGTTCAAGACATACAAAAATTTATTTTAAAATTACAATCTTACGGTTGTGGAGTTATAGTAACAGATCACCAAGTTCAAAACTTATTCGAAATTATAGACCGAGCATATGTAATTGGCGAGCATACTATAATTGCTGAAGGCAAACCAAAAGATATCTTGAAATCAACAAAAGCTAGAGAATTATATTTTGGTTCATTTGATGCGTAACAACAATCTATAAAATGTTACAAAGAACTTACTCTGTAAAATTTAGTAAAAAAATCAATAGATTTAACAAAAAAATTATTGTTGATTCTGACAAATCCATTTCGATTAGAAGTTTTATAATTGGTTCAATTTCCGAAGGAATCAGTAGAGCAAAAGATGTATTAGAATCGGATGATGTATTTTCTACAATCAAATGTTTACGTAAACTTGGTTCTAAAATAGTAAAAGTAAAAAAGGGAAGTTATGAAATTTATGGAAAAGGATTAGGAAGTTTTCATTGTAAAAAAAATACGACTCTAGATTTTTCTAACTCAGGGACTGCTGCTCGACTAATAATGGGTTGTTGTAGTACCAATCCAAACATCCAAGTAAAACTTAAAGGTGACAAGTCACTTAACAAAAGAAGTATGTTTAAAATAATAAAGGCATTAGAGCAATTTGGAGCAGAATTTTCTCCGGCCAATAAGTTTTATTTTCCATTAAATCTGATCTCATCTGATATGCCAATTGGAATTAATTTTGATGCAGGTATTTCAAGCCAAATTAAATCTGCAGTTATACTTGCCGGAATAAATAGTTTTGGGAAAACCGTTGTAGTAGAGAAAATTAAAAGCAGGGATCACACTGAAAAAATGTTAATTCACAATAATCGTGCAATCAAAGTTAAAAAAGGTAAAAAAAATTTAATTGAGATAAATGGAAAGGAAAGTCTTAAGCCAATAAACATAACAGTACCAGGTGATCCCTCATCAGCAAGTTTCTATGCAGCACTATGTATTCTAAATAAAAATTCAAAAATAGTATTGAAACAAGTTCACATAAATGACTCTAGAATTGGGTTTTTTAAAATAATCAAGAACCATAATGGAAAAATAGTTTTTAAAAATAAAAAATCTAGATCCAATGAAAAGATAGCGGATATTCATGTATCTAGTAGTAAGATAACTTCATTAAATGTGAGTTCAAAATTTTTTGTTTCATGTCAGGATGAGTATCCAATAATGTTCGCTGTTGCGGCCCTATTACCTGGAATTTCTGTTTTCAGAGGTATAAATGATTTGGTTAATAAAGAAAGCAATCGAATTAAAGAGATGCAAAAAATTTTAAAACAAATTGGAGTTAAAACAAGTGCTACTAAAGATAAAATTAAAATTTTTGGTAATCCTAAATTAAATATCCAAAATAAACAAATAAATGTTGCAGGAGTATTAGATCATAGAATTTTGATGTCAGCAGCTATTTTGAGTTTGGTAACAGGGATAAAGGCAAACCTAAAAAACTTTGAACAAGTTCGTTCGAGTTGTCCTAATTTTTTATCAACAATAAATACTTTGGGAGGGAGATTTGAAATTAAAAAAAGCTAAAAATTTTATATGTGCTATCGATGGTGGAAGCGCATCTGGTAAGACAACTATGGCAAAACTAATTGGAAAGAAATATAAATGGTCAGTATTGTATTCCGGGCTACTATTCAGATATGCAGCAAAAAAAATAATCGAAAAAAAACCAAAAAAAAAAATTACATTTTTAAAGAAAATTTTTTCTAAAATAAATTACGAAAAAGTTAAAAAACTAAATTTACATACTCCAGATATTTCTGCTTATTCTGCTATAATTGCAAAAAATAAAGATATAAGACTTATAATTAAAAAATTTCAAAAAAATTACGTATTAAAAAAAAAATTAGTTGTGTTAGAAGGTAGAGACCAATCTCAAATTTTTCCATATGCTAATGTTAAGTTTTTTGTTGTGTGTAAGCCTATCCAAATTGCAGCAAAAAGGCGATGGTTGCAAATAAGAAAGAAAAATAGAAACATATCTTTAAAAGAAATTACCAAAGACCTTGCAAAAAGAGACTATCTTGACAAAAACAGAAGGCACTCTCCACTTGTAAAAGCTCCTGACTCTTGGTACATCAATACGGCTAAATTAAATATTAAAAAAGTATTGAATAGAGCGACTAAAATAATAGATAATGAATTAAAAAAATTATGAGTTTGGAAACTAATTTAGATAACAATAAAAATACAAAAGAATTTGAAAGTCTTTTAAAAGACGACTTAAAAAAAAGAAATTTAAAAGAAAATACTCTCGTAAAAGCAAAAATTACTCAGATCATGCCTAAGTTTGTTTTGTTAGATGCAGGCGCTAAATCAGATGGACTTGTAAGTGCAGAAGAGTTCGAAAATTTTTCTAGTTTAAAAGTGGGTGATACGGTGGATTGCCTAGTTGAAAGATTAGAAGATTACAGATCAGGAAATATTGTATTGAGTAGAAGAAAAGCTGTTCTTTTTAAAAACTGGGAAAAAATACGAGAAGCTCATAAAAAAGGAGCTATATTAGAAGGTGTAATTAAAGGTCGTGTTAGAGGAGGCTTTTTAGCAATTGTTGAAGGTTCAAATTGTTTTTTACCGGGCTCAGCAGTATCTGAACATCCTTTAAATCCAGAACAATTGGGTAAATTATTTAATGTTCCACAAAAAATGAAGGTGGTTTCAATAAACGAGGAAAGAATGAATTGCATTGTTTCTATGAAAGAAGTTTATATGAAAGATAAAAATGAACAACTTCAAAATATTATTAAAAAAATTAAAGTCGGACAAACGCTTGAGAATGTGTGTACAGTCCATGCAATGAATGATTGGGGAGTATGGGTTTCAATTTCAATCGATGGATCTTCTGCGATTGCAATGACGCACGTAACACAATTAAGTTATGAACGTGTAAGACGTCCAGCAGATATATTAAGAGTAGGTCAGAAAATTCCAAAAATCAAAGTATTAGAGATAGATAACGACTCAAAACCTCCACGAATAGCTTTGTCATTAAAAGCTGTGTTTCCAGATCCACTGGACGGAATAGAAAAAAAATATATTTCTGGAAAAACTTATAAAGGTAAAGTAGTGAGCATTAAAAGCTACGGAGCTTTTTTAGAATTAGAACCATCTGTGCAGGGTCTACTTCACTCTTCTCAAATGGATTTCTTTGATAAGTCAGTAAACCCTAACAAAAAAGTAAAAATAGGGGATGAAATCGATGTTAGGATTCTTGAGGTTAAAGATAGAAAAATTTCAGTATCAATTTTATCTGGGGAAAATCCTTTTAACGCCTTCTCTGAAAAATTCCCTGTAGGAAGTATTGTTAATACAGAGGTAGTTAAAGTTTTAGAGTACGGATTAATGTTAAAAATTGATGGAGCCGAAATACCTCCTGCAATCTGCCACTGGAAGTCTTTAAGCTACAAAGAGTCTGAGTCCAATTTAAAAAAATGGAAGAAAGGAATGAAAACAAAGGCCAAAATACTTATGGTAGACAAAGACAGCGCAAAAATTCGTCTTGGTATCAGAGAAGCATCTGATGAGAAAGATCCTTTTGAAACAATTTTTGGCAAGCTTTCAGAAAAAGATATAATAACTTGCACTGTAAAAGAGGTCAAAAAAAATGCAATTGTAGTAGCGCCTGGAAATGAAGAAAGTCTTTTGACTACAATTCATAAATCGCAGTTAGGCATAAAAGATGTACGTTTAGATATTTATAATAAAAATATGAGAATTGATGCGATGATAGTTTCATTAAACAAGGTAGAGAGAAAAGCAGGGCTTTCGGTTAAAGCTTTCGAGGAATATAATCAGAAAATTTTAGAAGAAAAATATGGTAAAGACGGAAGTAGTTCGGGACAAATTTTAGGTGATATACTTGGAAAGGTCTTTAAGTCAAAAGCCAAAAAAAATAAAACAAGTAAGAAAAAGGAAAAAAAATAACTTTCTATGGTGAAGTCTGAGATAATCTCAAAATTATCACAAAAAATTCATCGAAAACTCAATAAGTCTCAACTAGATAAATTTATATCAATAGTATTAGATACTATTGTAGATGGTGCAAAAAATGATCAAAATACACAACTTAGAAACTTTGGAATTTTTAGTATTAAGAAAATTAAAGAGAAAAAAAATGCAAGAAATCCAAGAACTAATGAAAAAATCTATGTACCTGAAAAAAAATCAATAAGATTTAAAATGTCAAAAGAAATTAAAAGTAAAATAAATCGGGATAAGGTTTTTTAAATTGAAAAAAAAAATTTTTGTTGCTTTAGACTTTAATTCTGTAGAAAAAGCTTTTGATACTGTTAATAAAATCAAGGACCAAATTGCTGGTATAAAAATTGGAACTGAACTTTATGCTATTTGTGGAAAAGAAGATTTTAAAAAATTCAAAGAACTTGGTTTAGAAATATTTCTAGACTTAAAACTTCACGACATTCCAAATCAAGTAAAAAAAACTGTTGCTGCGATTGCTTCTTTAAAAAGTATAAAATACCTAACTATTCATACAAGTGGTAGTTACGAAATGTTAAAAGCTGCACAAGAATCTGCTGGGTCGATTGAATTGCTAGGTGTTACTGTTCTAACTTCTCAATCGAATCTTGAGGGCATTGGTGTAAAAAATTCTGTAAAAGATCAAATCAAGCTTTTAGTTAATTTGGCTATCAAAGCTGGTATTTCTGGTGTTATTGCATCTGCACAAGATATTTCACTAATAAGATCTCTTTCAAAGGAATTAAAGATATTTTGTCCCGGAATTAGAAGTGGAGAAGATAAGCAGGATCAAAAAAGAGTTATGAGTTACGCTGATTTCTCAAAAATTGCAGATGATAAATGTTTAGCGGTAATAGGAAGACCTATTATTGATGGCGACCCTGTTCAAAACATAAAAAAAATTATACAGTCTGTTAATTAGTAAAATTAATCGTACTTTAGAATGAAAATTAGAAAAGGAATACCTCTAATCGATCAACATAACAAATTAGGCTTCTATGGAGGTAAATTTGGCGGAAATTACGTTGCAGAAACACTAAAAAGGCCAATAGATGATTTAACAAAATTATTCCAAAAATATAGGAAAGATAAAAATTTTTTAAAAGAAAGAGACGAGTTATACAAAAATTATATAGGAACGCCAACAAGATTTATTAAGTTACAAAATCTAACAGATCATTTAGGTGGGGCTCAGATCTATGCAAAAATGGTATCTGATTGTAGAGGTGGTGCACATAAATGTTTTAACGCTATCACTCACGCAATGTTATGTAAACGAGCAAAAAAAAAATATATCTGTACCGATACCGGTGCTGGATACAATGGAAAAATGTTTTCTATGGTAGCAAAAAAATTTGGTCTTGGTTGTAAAGTATTTATGGGAACAAGGGATATAGAAAGGCAAAAGCCAAACTGTGACGCAATTAGAAAAAATGGTGCCGAAATTATTCCTGTTAACTCTGGAAGTAAAACATTAGTAGACGCTGTTAGCGAATGTATTCGATACTGGGTCTCAAATTGCGATAAAGTTCACATGGGAATAGGCAGTCTTGTTGGTCCTAATATTTTCGTTAAAATTTGTGGATGGAGTACAGCTCAAATTTCTAGAGAACTTAAAGTTCAATTAGAAGAGGAATTTGGAGAAATACCTAATAAATTAAAATTGATTAACTGTGTTGGTGGAGGTTCTAGTGCTTACGGATTTTGGAGTGAATTTATTGATTATGATAAAAGTCAGGTTGAATTAATAGGTGTGGAGGCTGGAGGTCCACGAAAAAGTAAACTTCATGCTGCACCTCTGAGTAAGAACTCTAAAATAGGAGTACTTCATGGTTCCGCTGCTTATTGTGTACAAAATTCAGACGGTCAAATTAATGAAACTGAATCTATTAGTAGCGGACTTGATTACCCATCTGTAAGTCCCATACATTGTCTTCTAAAAGATACTGGCAGAGCAAAGTATACTTGCGCAACAGATGAAGAGGCACTAGAGGCTTTTGAATTAGTTACTAAACTTGAGGAAATTTCTCCAAGTTTAGAACCAGCTCATGCTTTTGCAGAAGCAATAAAGATTGCTCCAAAACTTGATGACTCTAATGTTATTGTAATTGACAGTTGTGGAGACAGCATAAAAGATAAAGATATTATTAAAAAACGCTTAGGTAGCTACTCAAGATGAGATCTGAAATTAATTTGGCATTCCAAAAATGTAAAAAAGAAAATAGACCTGCTTTGTTAACTTATACTGTTGCTGGCGATAATACCAAAAAAAAGTCATTAGAAATTCTTAAATCAATATCTGAACATGCAGATATTCTAGAGTTAGGGTTCGCGCATAACGCACCTACAGCAGATGGTCCCCAAATTCAAAATAGTTCTTATAGGGCCTTAAAAAATGGAATTAAACTTAAGGATGTTTTTCAAATAGTTAAAAATTATAAAAAGAGTAAAAATGCGAAACCGTGTATCCTTATGGGATACTACCAAATGGTTTATAGATATGGGGAGAGAAAATTTATTAAAAAATGCAAACAAGTTGGCGTAAATGGATTAATAATAGTAGATCTTCCTTATCCTGATAATAAACAATTTTCAAAAATGTGTAAAAAAAATTCAATTACTTTTGTTCAGCTATTATCACCAACAACCTCTAAGGAAAGAATGAAAAAAATTATATCAAGCTCTCATGATATGGTTTATTATATAAGTATGTTATCAACCACGGGAGGAAAATTAAAAGTTTCTCCAAGAAAAATTTTAAAAAATTACAATAAAATTAAAAGAATAAATAAATCAAAAAATACAGTGATTGGATTTGGTATAACTAAAAAAACTATTAGTTCATTTAAACAGGCAGATGGACTAGTAGTCGGTAGTGCTTTATGTAAAGAAATAACGAAATCTATTAAAAAAAGACAAAATCCTGTCACAAAACTTAATAAAATGGTAAAAGAATTGAAGAGAAAAATTACATGAATTGGATTACAAAATATATAAAGCCAAGAATAAAATCATTATTTAAAAAAAGACCTTCAGAAAATAGTGAGTCTTTATGGACAGCTTGTGAATGTAAAAACTTAGTCTATAAAGATGATCTTTTTAACAACTTAAGCGTATGTCCAACTTGTGGTTCTCATCATAAACTTGGTTCTGAAGATAGGTTTAAAATTTTTTTTGATAATAAGGAATTTGAAGTTTTAGAATCTCCTTTGCCAAAGGATGATCCTTTAAAATTTGTTGATACTAAAAAATATACAGACAGACTTGAAAAGGCTAGAAAACAGACTAAACAGGCTGATGCTATTCTTGTTGCGCATGGAAAATTAGACGGATTAAATATAACAGTCGGAGCACAGAATTTTTCTTTTATAGGTGGATCACTAGGAGCTGCATCTGGAGAGTCATTTATTAATGGAATTCAGCATGCAATTGATAACAAAAATCCTTTTGTATTCTTTAGTTGCTCTGGTGGGGCCAGAATGCAAGAGTCAGCTGTATCCTTAATGCAAATGACAAGAACAGTACTGGCTGTCAATGAATTAAAGAAAGCAAATTTGCCATATGTTGTTGTGATGACAAATCCCACTGCGGGAGGAGTAACAGCATCCTTTGCGGGACTGGGGGATATCACAATTGGGGAACCAAAGGCAGTAGTAGCGTTCGCAGGCCGTAGAGTAATACAAAACACGGTAAAAGAAGATCTTCCTGAAGATTTTCAAACTGCTGAGTTTGTAAGAGATCACGGTGGAATTGATCTTGTTGTTGAAAGAAAATATCTAAGGTCTACTATTTCAACATTATTATCAATTCTATTGAAGAAAAAGGAAACTCAAGCTATATCTTCCTCGGATAATGCTATCTTCGAAGAAACTTTACCAAAAACTGCAAAGGGCATATAGTCGCCGGATTAATCTTAATTTAAAAAGAATTAAGAAAGTTTTAGAAAAGCTAAATAATCCAGAAAAAAAAATAAATAACGTAATAAATATACTTGGATCTGATGGTAAAAATGCAACTGTTATTTCACTAAAATATTTTCTAACAGCAGACAATAAAAAGGTAAATACATTTACAAGTCCACATTTATATGATGTTCGTCATCGATTTTGGTTGGGAAATAAATTTATTTCTCTAAATGAAATAAAAAAGTATAAAAAAAT
>CETM01109161.1_pt1 | contig 12420 bp, 12 predicted proteins | sample 361451 | NCBI WGS metagenome assembly CETM01 (sample SAMEA2622690, study PRJEB7988) | marine metagenome | isolation source: saline water (ENVO:00002010), including
CCAGAACCAGAAGCAACCCCAGAACCAGAAGCAACCCCAGAACCAGACAACTAGTTTTAGCATTTTTTTGTTCCTTGCTATCGTTTTTTGAATTATTGTTTTTTCTTATTAATTGCTCTGTACCTTTAGGGTAAATTTTAGTAGAGTAAATAACTGTATTCTAGAAGGAGTTCTATCAAGAAAAAGTACATAATTTATGTTATTTTTCATTAACCTTTTTGGTATTGATACGTTCTTCTTCTTGTAACCGAAGGTATTTATGCCTTCTGTTTTCTACGTTTTGTAGAAAATAACAGGTTACAACGAAGTAGAAAAGGAGAAAAAGTTGTTACGATATGCCGGTTACGGTGCGACGTGTCGACTGATGACGTCTCGCTCGAGCGGCGGTATCAGCCCGTCAAGCCAGGTATACTGCGACGGTTTTTTCAAATTAGAAACTTCAAATAGTTTAGTTCGGAATTGCAAAATAATTTTAAATTCGTTTTAAACATATTTTGTAGTTCTCATTCTTAAGGAATGAAAATTGAATACTTTTAAAAAATTTGCTATTCGATTTGCTGCTGTTTCAGCTGCATTCGCTTTAGCTTTTAGTTTTATGGTTTCATCTCCAAAAGAAGCAGACGGCGCGGCTCACACGCTTACTGCTGGTGGTGGTCTGACTGCAGCTTTAACATCTACGTCAGTCCCAGCTTCCGCAGTACTTGTTGGACTTGATGCTGTTGGTGGTCAGACAGCTCTTACAGCTGGTAACACCATCACATTAGTTTTGGGTCCAGGCACTATCATCAATACTACTAATTTAGTAGCAAGTGATATTACTGTAGCTCAAGCTGCTTCTGGTGGTAACTCAGCTGGTTCAGCAACTGCTTGTTCATCATTAACAGATAATGCTACAACAAGAGAAATTGTTTGTACACTTGCAGCAGGATCACTATCAACTGGTGGTGGTGGTGCTGGTAAGGGTGCTATTACAGTTGCTATGGCAGCTACAGCTGCTGGTAATGAAATCATTCATCCAAATGTTGCTAACGCAGCACAAACTTTGGATGCAGACCCATCCTCAGCGGATACTGGTACAGCGCTTGCTAACTTAAGCATAGTTGCACCAACAATTGCGTTGAGCGTAACATCTGTAAAAGCAGACAATGTTTCTTCAGCTAATGTAACTTTTGGTACATCTGCTGATGTTACATCTGGTGGTGACACCATTACTGTTATTACAGACGCTGGTCAATTCTTCCTAGGTGATAACGCCGATGGTGCCTCTGACCTATTGAATAACTCAAGCCAGTGGGCTCCGAACCCATCTGTCTCAGCAGGAACTGTGTTTACTAACACTTTGAATGCTACATCAGATGCTTCAGACCCAGATGACACCATTTCTATTCGATCTGGTTCAACTGGTACAGGTACAATTAAGGCATATATCACACCTAAGGGTGGTGGTAGTGCTGTATTAGTTAAGCAACTAAGCATTACCTTCACAGCTGCTACAGCTACTCCTGTGTTAACTACATTGACACTAGGCACACCTTCACCAACTGCTATTGCAGGTTCTGGTGGTGCTGCTTCAACAATTACAGTTAACTTGAAGGACCAAAATGCTCTAGCGGTTGCATCCGGTAAGACTGTTACAGTTTCAACTGACGAAGGTGTCATTGACTCTAACGGTACTACTTGTGATACTGACGCTGACGGTAATAAGGACAGCGGTTCTGATGCTTCATGTACATTTACATGGACTGGTACACAGGTTTCTGTATCCCTATGGGGTATTGGTAACACTGGTACAGCGACTGTAACCGTTAAGGCTACACCGTTTGGTACAACCACTCCTGTTAAGTCCACAAAGAGTGTGACTTTGACTGGTGGTTCTGTTTCAACATTGTCACTAGGCCTATTTAATAGCACTAGTGCAACATCAGCTCCAGCTGCTTACGTTATCAAGAACGTTGATGACCAAGCTGGTGCAGACAACACTTCTGATGAAATTGTTGCTGTTGCGCAAGCTCAGGATGCTAATGGAAACTACATTATTCCAGCAGGAAATGTTACTTTCGCATTAACAAACTCAGCTGGTTCAGCTGTTAACAGCATCTTGAAAGCTGCTGTTGAAGACACTACAATTCAAGCTGGTTCAGCTTGTTCAGTGTCAGTTAACAATGTAACTGGTAAGTGTGTTGACACAATCGAAGCAAACGCTAAGCTTAAAAAAGCTGGTGCGATTGCTGTTCTAGATGTTGATAAAGCATCTACAGCACCATTGGCTGCAGGTACATATACTGTAACTGCTACACATGGTAGTGGTGCAACAAAGAAAACTGCTACAGCAACATTTACTGTTGGTGCAGCAGCAAGTACTATCTCAATTGCTGATATTGCATCAACAACTGTTGGTGGTACTACATCCATCGTAGCAACAGCTAAGGATGCTTCTGGCAACCTTGTTGCAGATGGTACACAAATAACAATTTCAGCATCAAGTGCAAACTTGTTACTTAAGACATCTACTGGTACTACTGGTAGTGCAGTAACAGTTGGTTCTTCTAACGGTGCTGTAACTGTTACAGGTATTGGTTTACTTGCTGGTAACTCACAAGTTGTTGCAACTACAGGCACCAAGGTTGGTAGTAAATTGTCAGTTGTAACCGGTGGTGATGCTGCAGGTACACTAGACAAGAACATCCCAGCTGGTGGAAGTGGTTCAGTTTACTGGTCAGGTGGTAGTGGCATTGTTGCTGCAGCATCTGCTGGTGGTTGTGACGCTTTGACAATTGCTGGTGATAATTCATCCTTCAGCGGCAAGGTTGTATATGTTGTAAACGCTGCATTTGATTCTGTTAACGCAGACTTCAATGCAAGTTACTCCATCGATGACCTAGCTAAGGGTGCTTATGAGTTGACCTGTAAGGCAGCTTCATAATAGTCATAATGTGGATGTGTGATGCGATTTCGCATCACACAATTCACTTTAGTGCACCCTATATTTATATGGGGCGCGAAGGGAAATAAAATGAACTTCAAAAAATTGATGGCTCGCATTAGTGCTGGTTCAGCTTTAGCTGCACTTGTGCTTAGTGCTGGTCTCGTTTTCAGTTCAACTGCCAACGCGCAAGCCCCGATGACCGTATTTGGTGAAGCAGCTGCTTCTGATACTGTCGGAATTCTAGTTGACGGCAAAGCATGCAAGAACGCATCTATTAAAGCTGATTCTGGTTCTTCAACCGGTAACATCTTTCTTGGATACATCGATCTTGGTGAATGTGGTGCCGCAGCTGGTTCTTCTGTCGGTTTTTCATTAAACGGCTCAACAACTAGTGCGACGTTAACATGGAGAGCTGGTGGTGCGCCATCTGATGCTAAGGGTATTACTCTTACATCAACAGGTGGTGCTGCTCCAACAGTTCCTTCTACAGGTAATGCTGGATATCTTGTTTCACAAGGTTCTGGTAGTGCATGGTTAGCTTTTGCGCTCGGTCTTATGGCTGTAGGTCTTGTTGGCTCAACTAGAATGGTTGCTAATCGTTCTAAATAGGTTGAACCTGATTTAAGAAGTGTGGTTTCCTAGTGTAATGCTAGGAAACCACTTTTTTTATATGCTGTGTTTAAGATGACATTTGTATATAATATCTATGATAAACTTAGAACATATTACGTACATAGATGGAGTGAATGTGGTTTACTTTTTTCGATCAAATATGTTTCATTTCTTCGTCCCAATTTTGATCGTTTGTGTTCTAATGCTTACTGCTTGTGGCAGCGAGGATATTAGTGATGATGTTGTGATTTCTACTATCACTGAGCCCGTAGCATCATCATCAAGCAATAGTACTACAGCTCAAACACCTGCTACTAAACCTCCTGCATCAGATACCGGTAGTACTGATTCTGTTTCGAAAGAAGATGCAGTGGAGACTAAGGATGAAACACCATCACCTCAAGCTGCTCAGGACACAGAAGATAAAGAAGATAAAGAAGATAAAGAAGATAAAGAAGATAAAGAAGATATTGTGCATTCTATCGTTGATTTGCATAAACGTTTTGGTGAACCACCCGCAGCAAATTATGGAAGACTTTCTATTCCTGCCCTAGATATTGATGCTCCAGTTGGCAAAGTCGTTATCACTGACGGCATTATGACTAATCCAATTGGGCCCAGCGACGTCGTATATTATGATTTTCAAGATAATTGGGTGAATTTCGGCGGTGATGTAGGCACACGAACGAACGCTATTTTTTCTGGACATGTTGACTATGTTGCAGATCTAGCTTGGATTGAAGATGTGCGTTATGAGGGGGTTGGTGTCTTTTTCAATATCAGCCTTTTATCTCCAGGAGATGTGATCAACATACGTGTTGGTGAACGCACTTATGTATATGGCGTAGTCTGGCGTCGCATGATACCTGCGGAGTCTGATGAATGGGAGTCAATTTTGCGAAAAGAAACTGGCTTAGATATGATTACTTTAATTACCTGTACTGGGGAATTTGATCCAAAAACTTTAGAGTATGCTGAACGGACAGTTGTTCGAGCACATAGAATGTAAGGATATATGATGAGGCGATATTTTTTAACTGCATTAATGATCTGTAGTCTAGGATTAAGTGCATGTTATCGAGATAATTGGCAAGTCACTCAATATAGTGTGACTGATAAAACAATTGATATTTCTTTTATGTTTAAAGGTACAGAATATAATTTAAACTCTAGTGCAGAATATGCATATTCAGAGCTTTCAATTGACTGTTTGAATAACATTGCTATTGATTCAAAACTACCTGATTGCATGCTTCCATTTGTAAAAAATGCTGCAAGCTTAGATGACTAATGAATGGCGGAGAGGGTGGGATTCGAACCCACGAGGAGGAGTAATCCCCCTACACGCTTTCCAGGCGTGCCTATTCAACCACTCTAGCACCTCTCCAGCTACTATATTGTATCATGCTAATGGTTGTGTGCTATAGAATGGCGGAGAGGGTGGGATTTGAACTCATGAGGTTTTCACCAACTACTTTTTGAGAGTAGCACCTTCGACCACTCGGGCACCTCTACAAGTATATTGAAAATTATTTACTTTGATTTGTCATCTTGTTCATTATTTTCAGAATCTAATTCTTCATCAAATTCATCATGTAGCTCTTCTTCAGTTAATTTGAAAGTTTTTTTACCTTCTTCGATAGCATCCGTAATCAAATCATCAACACGATTTGCTTCAGATTGTATTTTTTTTAATATATTTTTTATACTTTCAGGTAGTTCATACTCAAGATCTGCTCGTAAAAAATATCTTTTTGCTACTCTCGATAAACCAATGAGCGTTGCAATCATAACTATGATTCTGACTAAAAAATTCATTTCTTTTTTCCCATGTTTGTGATAAAACTAATCCCTTTACCTATTCCATTTAATAATGCTAATAATTGAATGATTGGACTGATAGTTTTCTTTGAAACAAATTTACTAGTACCTTTAATATTTTGTGCTGTTGCTTGAAATTCATTTAGCGCAGGATTAATCGTATCATCCATTGTCGTGCGGAATGCTTTCTTTGTACTTCTTACTAATGCAAAAATTGTGAGGAGAGTCATAATAAAAATAGTCAGTGCAATAATTAATAATCCACCAACCATAATAAATATTAACTCACGTAAAGCTTCTAGCATTATTGATGCTCCCTAGAAAATTTTTTATTATTTACTAATTCATTTGTTTGCATGCATTTCTCTATAGTGCCTCCACCAACAACTTCACCTTCTTGTTGTGGATCTCCTTTATATATAACACATGATTGCCCACTTGAGGGCCTTATAATATTTGCATCAAGTACAATGTTTATTTTTCCGTCAATATTTGACACTTGGCATTTTTCAGATTGCCCGTTATATCGGACCCTGCAGAAAAATTTTTCATTTGCAGGAGGCATGCTTCCTATCCAGTTAACATCTGTCAAGAGTATCCTGTTAATCTCAAGATTTTTTTTATCCCCAACAGTTATTGTATTAGTTGTTAGATCAAATGCATTAACATATTTTGGATCTTCTTTTTTTTGATTTGTATAATTAATGCCGCGTCGTTGTCCAATTGTATAACTAGGAATACCTTCATGTGTGCCAACAATTTGTCCATTTTCGTCAATAACATTGCCTTGCTGAAAATCAACTCCTTGTTTTTTCAAAAAATCTTTATAGTTATTTGATGTGACAAAGCAAATATCAACTGAGTCAGGCTTATCTGCAACATTGAAACCTAACTCTTGTGCAATTGCTCTTGTTTCAGTTTTTGGTATCTCGCCTAGAGGAAATAAAATTTTAGTGAGTTGTGATTGATTCAATGTATAGAGTACGTATGATTGGTCTTTTGTAATATCTTTTGCTGCATAGAGTTTTTTGTTGTTCTCTACAGTTTTAATTGTTGCATAATGCCCTGTTGCTAAGTAGGGAATACCCATAGCGTTGGCTTGTTTGAGCAACGTATCAAATTTAATATGCCGATTACAGTTTAGGCATGGATTTGGCGTTCTGCCATTTGCATATTCTTCAGCAAAAAAATTAATAACTTTTTTTTCAAATTCTTCTTCCATGTTTATCACATAATGCGGGATATTTAATTTACTAGCAGCTTGTTTTGCATCTGCAACTTCTTCAATGCCGCAACAGTTTCTTGTTGATTTCAGCCCTGATGTTACTTCTGGTGTGTAAAGGCGAAGCGTGATGCCGATGACCTCATAGCCTTGTTTTTGTAACAAAGCAGCAGCTACGGCTGAATCTACGCCACCTGACATTGCTACTAGCACTTTCTTGTCTTGCATAATTTCACCTTTATGTAATAATTAATTGAGATAAAATATTTATTCATATTTAGGCTAATGCAAATATGTCATTGAATCAAGAAAAAATTCGTAATACAGATGAAGAATTTAAAAGAGCAAATTTGCTTACTGATATTTTAGTTGAAAAACAAGTGGCAGATGTCTTATTGCTTGATTTGCGTTCTCTGCAGACATTTGCTGATTTTTTTATTATAGGAACTGTGGACAATATTCGTCAGGCAAAAACTGTTGTTGATTTAATTTTTAAACAAAAACAAGAAATCGGCGCCTCATTGATTAAACAAGATGGTGGCCCTGAAAGCGATTGGGTACTATTGGATGTAGAGGGAGTTGTTATACATCTATTTAATAAGGAAACAAGAGATTATTATGACCTAGAATCTTTATGGGGTGGTGCAAAAACAATTTTACATGTTCATTGAATTAAGCTTATTCTCTGATCCATTGCTCATTCGATCTGGTCCATACATTGATTTGTTCACTAGAGAAGAAAATATTAATTTCTCGTTTAGCACTTTCAATACCATCTGAACCATGCACAAGATTTCTGCCAAGATCTATTCCATAGTCACCACGAATTGTTCCTGGACTTGCTTCTTTAGGATCGGTTGCACCAATAGTTTGTCTTGCAACATGAACAGCATTGTTTCCTTCAAGTACCATTGCAATAATTGGGGAACTTGTAATGTATGAAATTAAATCTTCAAAAAATGGCTTCCCGACATGTTCACTATAATGCTCTTCAGCTAATTCTCTGTCTGCAAGTAAATGTTTTGCAGCAACCATTTTCAATCCACGATTTTCAAATCTTGTAATTATTTTTCCAGTTAATGAACGTTGTACGGCATCAGGTTTAATCAATATTAATGTTTGTTCCATTTTTTCTCCTTTTATATTTCATATTTTAATTTAAATTATAGATTAATTTTAGACCTTTCCTATTTTTTTTTATGAATCTTTGGTGGTAGCGGATAAAGGACATCCAAGTCATCAGCTCCATAATAGTTTTTTCTTGCATGAGCTAGTTGTGCAATAGCGCGCGCATCTTTTTTTGCCTCTTCTAATATTTTATATTCACCACTCAATAGTTGTGTGTTGAACATTTGAGAAAAATCTTCTGGGATATCTCCACATAAAATTGCCTTTTTAGGCAAATGATTAACTGCAGCTTGATTAAATTCAATAAATTGCTCCTTTATTTTAGGATTCAATAAATTTGCTTCATTATATATTGCAAAAATATAATGAGAATCACGTATTTTATGAAAAGAAATTATATCTTGAAATTCGTCTTGTGTTTGCATTGCAACATAAGCACTTGCTGCTAATTTAGAGATTCCCTGTACTTGTTTATTTAAGGAAGATGCAATTCCTTTGATTGTTGCTATTGCCACCCTTAATGATGTATAGCCACCTGGGCCATTGCAGACTGCGAATGCATCAAAATCAATAATTTTTATATTTTGTTCCATCAAGAATTTATCTAAATTATTCAGTAATTCAGCTGATAAAGAATCATAGATTAAATTGGAATAGTGAATTATTTCTCCATCAATTGCATGCGCAAAGGAAGTGTGTTTATCCATAAAGTCAATTGCTAAAAGTTGTTTGACCATGTTATTCCTGACCTTTGTCAAATTTATTATAAATTTTATTTAAAAGAGTGCTATATTTCTGATACTTGTCATGAATTTCAATAATACGTTCATTGCTATTTGATGAATGATATAGTTTAATTTCTATTATTTCTTCAGGAAAAATATTCTCTGCAATCTCAGGCCATTCAATAACCAAGATACCATCTTTTGAATCTTCAATTAAATCTAATTCTATTGAGTTTTCATACTCAGTTAATCTGAATAAATCTGCATGATAGAGAGGTATCTTTGATTTGCTGTGCTTAGCGAGGATAATAAATGTCGGAGAATTCACTGTAGATTGTACCTCAAGTGCATGACCAATACCTTGTGTCAGAGTTGTTTTTCCTGTACCCATTTCTCCTTTTAACAATATGATTACACCAGGATTTAATGCATTACCGATCATCTCTCCAATTTTTGTTGTTTGATCAGCATTTTTTGTTATGCACTTAATATAATTGACTGTATTATTGCTCATTTTGAAAATGATTCCATCCTTTTTCTTGAGATAGTTTATATATTTTCTCTCCATCAGTTAATGATATAGTCGAATATTTTTCATTATTTTTTCGATTAATAATCTCACCAATAACATGAAATACAATTTTACTTTTTTGAAGTTTGAGTAATGTTTTTTGATTAGCAGTGAACAATAATTCATAGTCTTCGCCTCCATTGAATCCAAATTCATATGCTTTTGGATAACCAAATATTTCTATTGATTTTTTATATAATGGGATACTTGTTTTTTCAATTATTGCATCAACGTGTGAATCGTTACATATATGACTTAAATCTTGGATAAAGCCATCTGAAATATCTATTGCGCATTTGACACCGGCATTTGCAATTTTTTCTGCAATATCTATACGTGCATTTGGTTTAATAAATAAATTAATTAGGCTTTTGTGCTTGCTTTGAATTTTGTTCTTTGTCAAAAGATATCGTCCTGCAGCAGCTCCACCAATTTGACCAGATAATACTATCTTGTCTCCAATTTTTGCGTTACTTCTTAGCATTACAGAATTTTTGCCTACTCTTGAATTTATTTCACCCACTGCATTGATTGTTATTGTCGTCTCCTTTGCCCTTGCTAAATTTCCTCCTATAATGTCAATATTTAAAACATTTGTTGATTGAATGAATCCTTTAATCAGTTGTAAAAAATCGTTATGAAGCATACTTTTTTTTAGATTACAAGCAATAGTAATATATTTGCCTTTTGCACCCATTGCAGCTAAATCTGAGACTGCAGCATTAACTGTTTTCCATCCAATATCAAAATAATTTTGTTTATCTTGTGCCCAGTGAATGTTTTCTACAAAACTATCAATTGAAGTTACGGTGAGAACATTTTTTTCTGTTTTATATACAGCACTGTCATCACCTGGACCTAAAATAATATTTTTATTATAAATTAGTGGAATTTTTTTTGAAATTGTTTTTATTAATTCAAACTCAGAATAACTATCAATCGTTCTATTTTTCATGTACTTTTATTTTTTCTTTTTTGTTGCAACAGGTTCCTTTTCTTCCAGTTCTTTCAATTTATAAGTTGCCATGGACGCGATATAGTCGTTATCTAGCAGATCTTGTAATTTTACACCTTGAGTTGAGCGCCCTTGCAAGCTTATGGTTGCTGCATCAATCCTGTTGACTGTCCCATTATTCGAAATAAATAAAATTTGATTATTGCTATCGATGATATGTGCGCCTACCAATTTACCACTTTTATCTGAAATTTTGAATGCCCTGACACCACCACCACCTCTTCCTTGTGTTGGAAATTCTTTTACCAACGTTCTTTTACCTATGCCATTTTCACTTATCACTAGTAAATCAGTACCATCCTTTTCTAGAGCTGCGCCTATGACTATGCTATTAGTTTTTAGTTTCATGCCTCTGACACCACCTGAAGATCGAGATGCTTTTCTTAATTTCGCAATCGCAAATTTAATTGCTTGTCCATCAGAAGCTATGAGCATGATGCTATCTTTTTCTCCAGCAATTTTTGCAGAGATTAATTTATCATTTTTTTCTAAGTCCATTGCAAAAATTCCTGAACGTCTTACAGATTGAAAAAATTGTAATGAGGTACGTTTGACTTCTCCAAATTTTGTCACTAAAACTAAAGATTGATTATCAAATTCCGAGACTGGCAATATTGTTGTTACTTGATCTTCGTCTGGAAGTTCAATAATATTTTTAATTGCTCGACCTGTTGCTTGCCTTGATGCTTCAGGTATTTCAAATGCAGTAATTGTATATACGCGTCCTTGTTCAGTAAAGAATAATAAAGTATCACGAGTATTACAGACAATGATGTCATTAACACTATCTTGTTCTAGCGTGTTCATCCCTGCAACACCACGTCCTCCTCTTGCCTGTGTTCGATAGGTAGAAACTGGTACACGTTTAATATATCCTGTACTAGATATTGTTATCACAATGTCATCAGGTGGAATTAAATCTATATCTGAGATATCTTCAATTGGTTTAGCAACTACCTTAGTTTTACGCTCATCCCCAAATTTATCCATGACTTCTTGCGTTTCATCAATAATGATTGCATTAACTTTTTTAGGATCCTTGAGTATTCCTTTTAATTTTTTAATTAGTTTTAATAAATCGTCATATTCATCATTGATTTTTTCTGTTTCAAGTTGTGCCAATCTCCTTAATTGCATGTCGAGTACTGCTTGCGCTTGTTTATCTGAAAGCTTGTAAGGGGCTTTCATAAGATTATTTTTTGCATCATCTGAAGATTTTGATTTACGAATTAATTTTATGACTGCATCTAATTTTTTTATTGCAATGAGTAAGCCTTCAAGGATATGTGCACGATCTGAAGCTCGATTTAAATCAAAAGTAACTCGACGTTTAATGATTACTCTTCTATGTTCAATAAAGAGTTCTAAAATTTCTTTTAATGAAAGAGTGCGTGGTTGACCATCGACAAGCGCTAGAGTATTCATGGAAAAAGAACTTTGTAGGGGAGTATATTTAAATAGTTGAGCTTTTACTGCCTCAGGCAATGCATTTCTCGATAATTCAATTACAACTCGTAGACCTTCTCTATCTGATTCATCCCTGATATCAGAGATTCCTGATATTTTTTTTGCTCGTACTAATTCTGCTATACGCTGAATAAGGTGGGCTTTATTTACTTGATAAGGCAATTCAGAAATAACAAGTTGCTCTCTTGTGTTTTTCATTTCTTCAATAGATATCATTGCCTGCATCACAACACGCCCTTTGCCTGTTGTATAACCTCTATGAATCTCTGATTGATCAAAAATTACTCCTTTGGTAGGAAAATCTGGTCCCTGCACAATGGACAAGATGTCATCTATGGAACATTGCGGATTATTTACTATGTGAATAATTCCTGTGCATATTTCTTGAAGATTATGTGGTGGAATTGATGTCGCCATACCAACAGCTATACCAGATGTTCCATTTATTAACAGAGTTGGAATTTTTGTTGGTAAAACACCAGGCTCTTTAATTGATTCATCAAAATTATTTACAAAATCTACAGTATCTTTTTCAATATCATTTAATATTTCTGCAGTAATAGGGGCCAATTTTGCTTCGGTATATCGCATTGCTGCAGGTGGGTCGCCATCAATTGAACCAAAATTACCTTGTCCAGTTACGAGTGGATATCTCAATGTAAAATCTTGAGTCATACGCACCATTGCTTCATAAATTGGACTATCTCCATGTGGATGCAATTTACCCATTACATCTCCAACAATTCTTGCTGATTTTTTAAACGAAGCATTAGACGTCACACCTAATTCAAGCATGCCAAATAAAATTCTTCTTTGTACAGGTTTTAGTCCATCACGAACATCTGGAAGGGCCCTTGAGACAATGACAGACATTGCGTAATCAAGATATGATTCACGCATTTCTTCATCAATTTTTCTATCTTGAATTGAATC
>CETM01106193.1_pt1 | contig 12415 bp, 12 predicted proteins | sample 361451 | NCBI WGS metagenome assembly CETM01 (sample SAMEA2622690, study PRJEB7988) | marine metagenome | isolation source: saline water (ENVO:00002010), including
GTAATCCTGATTAAACCATCTTTCGAAGGTTCGACATTTTGTGTAATAGAACAACCATCTTCAACAAGTGAAAAAAGCCATTCTCTCTCAGTTTCTGTTTTAGAAATAATTTCATCCCAGTTGAAACGTTTTGGCTCTTTTCTTGTTTTTGAGTCCCAGGCAACTGCCTTCGGTGTGAATCTATTAGAGGCATCCAGAAAACAGTTGGCTCTAAGCCAACCGGGGTGGAAATGGCTTATATGTGAATCTTTTGACCAGACAACCTGAAGAAAACCTTCTTCAGAAGTAGATATTGAACTAATAAACTCGTCATCGGCGATTGAAGCCACATTAAATAAAGGTTCCATTGTGTCGGGATGGACACAACAAGGACAGTTATCTCTCAACCAAAGAAAATTAAATTTGCTCTGATGCCCGTCACTCCATTCGATTTCGACTTTTTCTCCATCAGTAGAAGAAAAAGAAATGGAGTGTTCCGCCGGGTAAAAATCAAAATCTCCTGTTTCATTCACAATTCTGTTCTTTCTCAGAGAATTCGTTACCCAGATCTTTAAGCGTTTTGAGAATGGCCGTAAGCCCTATGTCGCGTTCAAGCACTAAATCAGCTATAGATCTGCCTGCAGCTTCTTCGATACATCCATCCACAACAGCATTTCTAAGTGATTGGGTTAATTCCGGGGCTTCCAACCTAGTCCACGGTGATTTTAAAGAGGGTCCAAAATGGTCGAGCATGTGAGCCATACCTCCCTCACCGCCTGCTAGATGGAATGTAAGCATGGGTCCCATGAGAGCCCAACGCAGACCAGGTCCCGCTGTTATAGAAAGGTCCAGTTGTTCTACAGTTGCCTCACCGTTGGCCACCATGTGAAGGGCTTCACGCCACATCGCCTCTTGAAGCCGATCTGCTATAAATCCATCTACTTCTTTTTCGAGACGTAACACCACTTTGCCGGAATCTTTATAGAGACTTTCAGCAGTGTTCAAAGCTTCAATTGATGTTTTAGGTCCAGCCACAAGTTCAACTAATGGAAGTAGGTAGACAGGGTTAAATGGGTGACCTACAACAATGCGCTCAGGTGCAATTTCACAATCTGAACTAAGGTCACTGACCAAGTAGCCTGAGGTTGATGATGCTATTACACATTCAGCATCGCAAGCCTTGTCAATAGTCGAAAGAAGTTCTTGTTTCAACTCGAGACGCTCAGGTGAACTCTCTTGAACGAGCGAACAACTCTCAACAGCTTCTTCAATTCTCCCATGGAAAAACACAAGATCAGGGGAAGCGTTTTCACCTAGACCCAGTCTCTCCATGGATGGCCAAGCTTGCTCGATTGTTCTTTTTAACAAATCTTCGGATTTAGGATCGGGGTCCCATGCGTGGACCTCAATGCCTTGTCCAGCGAAATGTGTAGCCCAACCGCAACCTATTACACCCATTCCAATGCATGCGACTGATTTATTCATCTGATGTCTCTACAAAATATAATCTCATTTAAGTTTCAGGGTTTCTCTAGCTTTATCGGGCGACTGAACTGAAGCTCCCATCAGCTCGATTATCTTCACGGCTTTATTAACTAAATCCGCATTAGAAGCCAAAACACCTTTTTCCAAGTACAAATTGTCTTCTAGGCCGACTCTGACATGACCTCCGAGCATTACGGACTGGGCGACCATAGGCATTTGCATTGCTCCCAGACCAAAAGAGGTAAATTCTGCTTCTGCGGGCAATCTATTTACCATTGCGTTAAGAATTCCTATATCCATAGGTGTTCCATAAGGGATTGACAAGCAGAGCTGGATCCAGAACGGAGGGTCTATTAGACCTTCTTCAATCATAGTTTCCGCGAACCAGAGGTTTCCGGTATCGAAAACTTCAAGTTCAGGCCGTACACCCAAACTTCTAACTTTTTGAGTCATTTCTCTTAACATCTCTGGAGTCGAAATATAAACCTCATTTGAATCACCGAAATTGAGTGAACCGCAGTCTAAAGAACAAATCTCAGGTTTTATTCTCTCTACGTGTTTAAGTCTTTCTTCAGCTCCTACAAGGTCAGTACCTTCTCCGAAATCCATGGGGCTTTCGTCAGGTCCAATAACCAAATCTCCGCCCATTCCAGCAGTGAGATTTATTATGACCTGAGTATCTTTTTGTCTTATTCTGTCAACAACTTCTTCGTAATAGTCCGGATTTCGTGAACCCTTTCCAGTACTTGGATCCCTAACATGACAATGGACTATCGCGGCACCAGCTTTAGCTGCTTCGATAGCTGAATCTGCGATTTCTTGTGGGGTAACTGGCACTTGTTCGCTTTTATCAGTTGTTTCTCCCGCTCCAGTTACAGCGCATGTGATTATTACATTCCTGTTCATACCACCCCCTCTAGTTTTAAAAATCAAAACCTAGCAATTTTCAAGAGATTAGCCCGTGAGCATGATTTTTGTTTATCAAAGCAATGTAAAAAGTGATTTTCTGACTGTTTTGACAATAGTGTTATCAATGAAATGCCATGTATTTGGAGGAAAAATGACCACTCGTGGCCGAACAGCGAAGGTTTTTACCGAGAGAATAGAAGCTGGAGAAAGTTATCGGGTGCCAGACGAAGTGATTGTCGAGGAACCAATTTCTATTCGTTTGGACGGAGAACTCGTAGGTACGACCATGAGGACTCCGGGAAATGATTTTGAACTTGCAGTCGGCTTTTGTTTTACTGAAGGACTTCTTCAGGAAACGCAAGTCAAATCGATTCGATATTGTGGAAACTCAAGTGCTTTAGAGGCAGAATTCAACGATGTAACCGTAGATACAGATGGTCTTGCACCAAAGCCAGTAGCAAGACTGGGTCCCGCATCGTCATCATGTGGAATTTGTGGAGTTGAAGCTATAGAGAATCTTCTGAAGTTTTTAAAACCTTTGGAGCCAGAACCATTTGGTATAGAAACCCTTACTTCAGTTGCTGAAGATATACAGACAGAGCAAGATCTATTTTGTGCCACCGGAGCTGTTCACGCAGCGATGGCTTTTGACCGCTCTGGAAAAAGTGTTGCAATGCGGGAGGATATAGGCAGACATAATGCGGTTGATAAAATTGTGGGGTATCTGCATCTAGAAGATCTCCTGCCGGCAAATAACCTAGGTCTATGGGTAAGTGGTAGAGCATCCTTTGAGATGGTTCAGAAAGCATGGGCCGCAGGTTTTGCTTGTTTAATTGCTGTAAGCGGACCATCGGCACTTGCTATTGATACTGCTAAAGCGGCTGGATTGCAACTGGGTGGTTTCGCCCGTGGGAATAGGATCAATCTCTATTCTTAGAGTTAGAAGCTTAAGCTTTCCGTAGACTCTAAGAATGAACTTGCCAGCAAAGCCATCAGAAGGATTAGGTGTACTGCATCTTTTTTGCAAGTTTCAAAACCAAGTAGATTCTGTCAAAGTTAAAAAAACGATCACTGATTCACTCAGTGAAGGCTTGCAGGTTGTTGTAGTAGCAATGTTAGGTCATAAAGCAGATCTGGCGCTGATGGTTTTAGGAGAGGATCTTTGGGATCTGCGTGACTTTCAAAGCTCGATAGATTCTGCCGGTTTAGAAATTGTAGATAGCTATTTCTCATTAACTGAAATTTCTGAGTATGCAACAGGTGTTCCAGAGGAGATGAAGCAAGCACGTCTTTATCCAGATTTACCCCCTGAGAACAAGACAGCCTGGTGTTTTTACCCTATGTCAAAACGTCGTGACCCTGAAGCAAATTGGTACACACTCCCTTACGACGAACGGTCAGCTCAGATGCATGAACATGGACGTTCTGGAAGAAATTTTGCTGGTCGTGTTCTGCAAGTAGTTACTGGATCCACTGGTGTCGATGATTATGAATGGGGAGTGACTTTGTTCGCGGAACGTCCTGATGATCTAAAAGAAGTTGTCTACACGATGAGGTTTGACGAGGCTTCTGCAATTTACGCTGATTTTGGCCCTTTTTACACAGGAATGGTGTGTGAAATAGACAATGCCTTAGAGCATTTAGCGAATCGGTAAAAAAAGAACCTGTTTTGAAATTGATTGTTGATATTTGAGAATGTCGAGAAAAAAAGAAACTAGCAATTCAGTCTCAGTCGTCGGTTTTGTGCCAGATTTGATGGATCAGTCAAAATTACGTCTGGAGATCCCGGAGATCTGTTTTATCAAAGAAGTTTCTGAGCTTTTTGATTTAGATGTTGATCTTGTTGTTGTCGACCTATCAAAACCAGAGGTTCTAGACGTTTTGACCGAGATAAAATCCACCACCCTAGGCTTTGCTTCACATATCGATAAAGAAACTATTACTGCCGCAGAAAAAGCTGGTTGCACAAAAGTGTTACCAAGGTCAAAGTTTTTCCGAGATCTTCACTCTCTTGTTAACGGCGTATTAAAACTCGACTAACAGCGTATTAAAACACTTCTTTTAAAGTTTCTGTCTGAAAAAGTAGAAGTATTCTTCTTCCAGATTCAGGTTTAAAAAGGAGGTCAAATGGATTCCGGAGACTATGCATGGATGTTGATATCAACTGCCTTAGTTGTTTTCATGATTCCCGGATTAGCACTTTTTTACGGAGGGATGACAAGAAGTAAAAATGTTCTGAACATGTTCATGATGAATATGTACTGTGTGGGCATCGTCCCTATAGTTTGGGTGCTTTTCGGTTATTCGCTCGGAAACAGCCCTGATGGAAGTGGTTTTTTTGGTGGAGAATGGATAGGAAATTTTGATTTCATTGGCCTGAAAGATCTGAATGCTGATCCGGAAAGTCTTATTTTTGTTGCTTTTCTTATGACATTTGCTGCGATAACCCCAGCATTGATTTCTGGAGCAGTAGCTGACCGTTTGAAATTTTCGGCTTGGGTTATTTTCGTACCAATTTGGTTGTTGCTTGTTTATTGTCCTGCAACTTACTGGGTCTACAGCGGTTGGCATGATGGAAATGGAGCTCTTGATTTCGCTGGCGGCACGGCGATTCATTTAAATTCCGGCGTTGCTGCTCTAGCCTTTGTTTTGGTTTTGGGAAAGAGACGTGGTTGGCCTAAAGAAGCTACTCCACCTCACAATATGCCTATGGTTTTGATAGGAACTGCCATTCTTTGGTTCGGATGGTTCGGATTCAACGCTGGTTCAGCAGGCGCTGCAAATGGTCAGGCGGTTCAAGCTCTTCTAAACACATTTGTTGCAGCATCAGCGGGAATTATTGGTTGGCTAGTTGTGGAGAAATTAAAAGGAGGTCATGCCACCTCTCTGGGAATGGCATCTGGGATTGTTGCAGGACTCGTAGCTATTACTCCTGCCGCAGGATTTGTAGGCGGACTGGCGAGTGTAGTTTTCGGGCTTGTCGCAGGAGCGGTCTGTTATTTTGCTATCTTACTTAAAAACCGATTTGGCTACGATGACAGTCTCGACGTGGTAGGCATACATGGTGTCGGGGGATTGACAGGAGGTCTTTTATTAGGATTCTTCGCTGATTCAAGCGCAATTCCAGATGGAGATTTTGATGATGGTCTTTTCTTCGGCGGCGGAATCGAACTACTACTTGATCAGGTAGTAGCCATGCTCTCAGTTATCGTTCTGTCCTTTATTGTCACTTTTGTGATAGTAAAAATTATAGATGCGACAATTGGGCTTAGAGTTGAAGAAGAGGTTGAGCAAACTGGTTTGGATCGAGCTTTACATGCAGAGTCGGCGTACAACGATTAGAACTTTAAATAAATGAAAGGTCTTGTTATAGAAGACCTGCTTTCAGAAGCTTCTAAAACAGGTTCAGTTTTTTGTGTAGACCTGACAAAGCGTATGGATCAATTCATCGAAGAGATTTTTAAAGACGCTGGCGCCCCATCAGAAGTAACAGTTTGTGCTGTTGGTGGTTATGGAAGGAAAGAACTATGTCCAGGTAGCGACATTGATGTTCTATTAATTCATGATGAACTATTTGACATTTCGGAAGTAGCTGAAAAGATTTGGTATCCGTTGTGGGATGCTGGTTTGAAACTAGGTCATCAGGTAGGTACGCAAAAAGAGATTCTCAATCTTGCAGAATCAAATCTTGAAACCGCCACAAGTTTGCTGTCTGCGCGAATTATTGCTGGGGATAAAAAAGTCGTCGATGGGCTAACTGAGAAAGCCCAAGATCAATGGGTTGCAAGATTTCATAAATATTTGAAGGAACTGGGATCAACGGTTGAAGAACGTTATGAGAAATATGGAGAAGTTGCTTTTCGGCTCGAACCTGAACTGAAACAAGGTAGAGGGGGTTTAAGGGATGCTCATATTTTGCAATGGATGGAGATCGCGGAACCGATTTTAATTACCTCCGAATCAAAAGTTTTACCAGAGGCTGTTGAAACGCTTTTATCAGTTCGTGTGGAATTACATAGAGTGACAGGGAAACGTTCGGACCGGCTTCTGTTAGAACTCCAAGACGAAGTAGCAGAAAAACTCCAGTACGAAAATGCTGATGAGTTGATGAGCTCTGTTGCGAATGCGGCGAGGATAATTACGTGGGCTGGAGATGGTGTTGCAAGACGTATAGAAAGAATCAGACAGTCAACACCTGTAAGGAAGTCTCTAAACAAGCTCCGCAATGTAGAGATATCACCACAGTTTGATTTAGATCGAGGTCGTTTAGGTTTGACTCAGGAAGCTGATACTGCCGATCCGTTTTTGCCTTTACGAGCTGCTGTTTTGGCGAGCAAATTTGATGCATATTTGGAAAGAGTTTCTCTAGAGAAACTAGCTGAAAGTGAAACTGAAATACCTCAGATTTGGCCGGAAGAGGCAAGATTACTTTTAACTGAAATCTTAATGTCAGGTAATAAAGCAGTTTCGATTATCGAGGATTTAGATCAGTATGGTTTGTTCTCACGACTAATTCCAGAGTGGGAGTCTTGTCGTTCCAAACCCCAAAGAAACGCTTATCACATGTTTACAGTTGATCGTCACCTCCTAGAAACAGTTTCGGTGGCGGCGGATTTAACAAATTCTGTAGACCGACCTGACTTGCTGGTTCTTGGTGCTCTTTTACATGACATAGGAAAGGGTTATCCAGGTGACCATACAGAAGTCGGAATGGGTTTAGTGGGAAACATTGCAAGAAGAATGGGTTATGAAAATAATGATGTAGAGCTTCTAGTAGGCATGGTTGAACATCACCTTCTGCTTCCAGATGTAGCTACACGTCGTGACCTTGATGACGATGGAACAATAAAGTCTGTAGCAACTTCAGTAAAAACTCTGTCGCTTCTTTCCCTTCTGGATGCGCTAACTGAAGCTGACTCGATTGCAACAGGGCCGTCAGCGTGGAGCAGTTGGAAGGCTGGTCTTGTCAGAGACCTAGTAGCCCGTGTTCAACATGTTTTATCGGGTGGAGATGTAGAAGAAGTGATTGAAACAATATTTCCAAGTGAAAAACAAATTGACAAAATGCAATCCGATGAGGAAATTTTTTCTGGAGATGGGTTTAAATTTACCGTTATCACTAAAGATCGAACTGGTGTATTTTCAAAAGTCGCAGGCGTACTGGCACTCAATGGACTTGATGTAATAGGAGCAGATGCATTTTCAGAAGCCGGAAGAGCTTTATCAGTCTTTTCAGTAGATGAAAAATCTATTGATGCGCCTAATTGGCAAGAAATTTCACAGCAAGTTCGATTAGCACTAGATGGCCGGTTAGCTCTTGCCGCAAGACTTGGTGAACGTTCGCGTGTTTACAGTTCGGTTTCAACCAGTGCAAGACCTTTTGATCCTAAAGTAGAAGTCGACAATTCAATTTCTGACTCTGCGACAGTTTTAGAAATAAGTTGTCCAGATGGAATTGGAGTTCTTTACCGAATTACAAGAGCTTTCACTGAACTCGATTTGAATATAGTTAGAGCTAGAGTTCAGACCTTGGGTTCAGACGTAGTTGATGCATTTTATGTTCTTGATGCAAACGGTGAAAAAATTGAAGATCCAGATCATCTGAGTGAAATTGAATTATCAGTTTTACGTTGGCTAACGACTGATTTGTAGATTCCGTGTGATGAATTGCTCTAGTTGCTCTACCTTGGTTGTATGTTAGAAATGTCTCTAGAAGCAACGGCCGAACAAGATCTAATGAGATGGGCTATTAATAAGAGAAATCCTAATGAGTGAAGAAGAGAACCGTTTTGAAGAAGCAGCGATAGAGGCAGAATTCGAGACTGGATACCGCGAAGAAACTCGACAGGAAGCTCGCCGTGGTGTCGCCACCCGCCTTTTCCGCATCACTGCGGGATCGTTTATAACAGTTCTTGGCGTTATTTTGATACCGCTACCTGGGCCCGGTCTGTTGGTTGTCGCTATTGGTCTCGGCGTTCTCAGCAGAGATGTTGCCTGGGCCGATCGCCTTTTTCAAATAGTGCGGCGCCGGTTACCAAGCGACAGTGAAGGCCGGTTGCCGAGGTCCACAATCGCCACCATAGTTGTTCTTACATTAGCGGGCGTAGCGTTTTCAGTTTGGGTGATATTCCTGGACTGATTTACAAATTTTTTGTGACGAATCGCTCTGGTTGCTCTACCTTGGTTATATGTCTGAAACGCCTTCAGAAGCAGTGACCAAACAAGATTTATTGAGATGGGCGGAAACCATTGCAGGTATCGCCCGAACAGGACTCGCATTTACCGAAGTTTTATATGAACGCGAGCGATATGAAGAGATTCTAAAAGTAGCCGCAGATATTAAACAGCATGCTAAAGGGAACACCTCAAATCCAGATGAGTTATATGAAAGTTGGCTTGATTCAGTAATTGAAGGAACACCAGGCTACGCAACTCCAAAAATAACTGTTGGTGCTGTTGTCGGAAATGACGATGGAGAAATTCTGCTTGTCCAAAGAGCGGATTCAGGAAGATGGCTTTACCCAACTGGATGGGCAGACATAGGTTACTCAGCCTCGGAGGTGGTAGTAAAAGAAGTCGCTGAAGAGACAGGTATCGAATGTGAAGTAGTGAAACCCATTTCTATTCTCGACGGAATGAGGCTGGGTTTCACCGGAATACCCCTCTATTCGCTTGTTTTCCATTGCCGAATGACAGGTGGAACTTTGAAACCTCATCCTTTAGAGTGTCGCGATGTCGGTTTTTTCAGCGAAGATTCATTACCAAAAGAAACTGTTTCGCCACAAAGGTGGGCGTCACATGCATTTGCAGCCATCAGAGGTGAAAACGTAGAAGTAATGTTCGATAGGCCTCGTGAGCCTGTTTGGTTACATGAAAACGATGATGAAAATCTTTCAGAAGTTTTTCCAGACTTCTGAAAGATTTATGTTTGCCCAGTCTGGTTTCTAAGAAAAGCCTCTACTTCGCTAACCAGCAGTTCAGGGTTACTATTTTGTTCGTCAACATCTAAGTGTTTATCGAAGTCCTCTTCAAGCTGGTTGACGTATTCGGCGGTCTCGATGTCTTCTGCGACTAATTCATCTATTTGTCTTTCGTAAGCAGCGGAAGCTATTTCCAAATCTGTGCAAGCTATTCCCATTTGAAGGACTTCTGCCAATCTCTCAACTAAAGCGAGAGCTGCTTTAGGAGAGTTGGCTCCAGAGACATAAGAAGGAACTCCCGCCCATAAGGACATATTTGAAATTCCTTTTTGACGGAGAATATTGTTAATTACCCCTACTATTCCCGTCGGCCCTTCATAAGTTGAAGGATTAAGGTTTAGCTTCTTAGCTAAATCTGAATCATCTGTAGAACCAAAAACTTTTACAGGCCTGCTGTGTGGTATATCAGTTAGAAGCGAACCAAGAGTTACTACCATGTGGCTGTTCACCATTGCGGTTATTTCAGCTATTTGCTCGGTGAAGGTTCGCCAACGAAGTTGTGGTTCGTGTCCAATAACAATCACCAAATCATGTTCCGAACCAGACACCTTTGTTGCATAAATTTTTGTTGACGGCCACAAGATCTCGCGTTTGTCATCAGGAATTTGGATCACGGGGCGAGAGATAGTGAAATCGTAGAACTCCTCTGATTCAATAGTTCCGATCTCAGTGGCACTGAATCGTTCCTGAAAGTACCGCAAGGCACTTGTAGAAGCTTCACCGGCATCATTCCATCCTTCAAAAGCGGTAATAACTACAGGGCCACTAAGTTCTTTTAGAAGTTCCTGATTAGTCCATTGAATAAATTTCGAAGCCATTCAAACGGAGGCTATCGGATATCCGATACTACGCGACCCAACATTCGTAATCTAATAATCTAAGCTTGTAGTAATGAGTGAAAAAGAAATCACAGTTAAAGAAATTGTAAAAGTCGATGATGCTCTTGTTTCAGCTATGAACCTTTTGGTTCCCCAGTTGTCAACCTCTAATCCACCACCAGATCGTTCGACCCTGGAAGAGATAGTTTCTTCTGATTCATCAATACTGCTGGCCGCTTTTATCGATGGAGAAATAGTTGGTTCATTAACGTTAGTCGTTTTTGACATTCCAACAGGCAAAAGAGCTTGGATTGAAGACGTTGTGGTCGATAAAAAATTCCGAAGTAATGGTATTGGAAAAGTGATGAATCAACACGCAATTGGTGTTGCTGAAAAACTTGGGGTTAATACTGTGGATTTGACCTCGAGACCCTCACGTGAAGCCGCAAATCGTCTTTATAAACGTTTAGGTTTTGTTCAAAGAGATACAAATATTTACAGATTTGAAATATAGAAAACACAGAAAATTATCTACTCCTAATTTAAGTGCAAGTTACGGTTTATAACAATTACTTACTAAGCGGATTTGGGAAGTCACTTATCAGCGGGTGTAGCGTCTTTTAAATGATTATTAAGGGGTTGTGTGATGGTTCATAAAGTAAAAGGAGTTGTTGCGAAGAGCAAAGGAGATCCAGTTGCAATCGAAATGATTGAAGTTCCAAATCCTGGTCCTGGTGAAGTTCTGATTGATGTTAAGGCATGTGGGGTTTGTCATACGGATCTGCATTATCGAGAGGGTGCTATCAATGATGAGTTTCCGTTTCTTCTGGGGCATGAAGCGGCCGGCATTGTGGAAGAAGTTGGTGAAGGAGTTTCTGATCTAAATCCAGGAGATTTTGTAATTCTCAATTGGCGAGCAGTTTGTGGGCATTGCAGGTCTTGTCGAAGGGGAAGACCTTGGAATTGTTTTGCAACTCATAACGCGACACAGAAAATGACACTAGACAGCAAAGAACTTTCTCCCGCTTTAGGTATTGGAGCTTTTGCTGAAAAAACTCTTGTAGCAGCTGGACAGGCAACAAAAGTAAACCCTGCTGCTAAACCTGAGGTAGCAGGTCTTATTGGCTGTGGAGTAATGGCTGGTCTGGGAGCAGCTATGAATACAGGTCAAGTTAGCCGTGGAGATTCAGTCGCAGTCTTCGGTTGCGGTGGAGTTGGTGATGCAGCCATCGAAGGTTCACGTCTAGCAGGAGCTCACACCATTATCGCTGTCGATATAGATGATAAAAAACTTGAATGGGCCAAAGAATTTGGAGCAACTCACGTTATTGATTCAACAAAAGTGGACCCAATTGAGGCGATACGAGAGATAACAGATGGCAATGGGGTAGATGTAGCAATTGAAGCTATAGGGCTTCCAATCACTTATGAGCAAGCATTTTATTCTCGAGATCTCGCAGGCACGGTTGTATTAGTAGGTGTTCCAAATCCTGAAATGAAAATTGAACTTCCAATGATCGAGATTTTTGGCAGAGGCGGAACTTTGAAATCATCCTGGTATGGAGATTGCTTGCCTTCACGTGACTTTCCAATGCTTATAGATCTCTACTTGCAAGGACGTCTTGAGCTTGACCGTTTTGTTTCAGAAACAATCGGTTTAGATGAAGTTGAAGAAGCTTTTCATAAAATGGAACGCGGAGAGGTTCTTCGTTCTGTAGTCGTGTTTTAGCAGTATCTCTCATGCGTTGGTTAATTGTCGGTCATGGGAAAATCGCCTCTAATTTCATTGATGCTGCACAAGGAATAGGTCATCAGGTTGTTGCAATAGCCGGTCGTGATCATGAAAGAGCCTCTATTTTCGCAGCTAAAAATGGTATAGATAAATCAGGAGAGGATTTAGTTTCTCTTTCAGAAGGATTGGATGCAGCATATGTAGCGACACCCCATAGTGAACACTGCAATGCAGCTTTAACTCTTTTAGAAAACGGTGTACCTGTTTTATGTGAAAAACCTTTGGCTGTAAATCAAAAACAAGTTGAAAAAATGATAAGCGCAGCAGAGAAGAGTAACACGTTCTTGATGGAAGCCATGTGGACTCGACATCTTCCAATCTATGAAGAAGTTATTTCTATTATTAAAAAAGGCCATATAGGTAAGCCAAAACTTGTTGAAGCCTCCTTGGGTTTTAATTCACCCTATGAACCTGAATCGCGTTTGTGGAATCCTGAACTTGCAGGAGGCAGC
>CETM01202519.1_pt1 | contig 12390 bp, 14 predicted proteins | sample 361451 | NCBI WGS metagenome assembly CETM01 (sample SAMEA2622690, study PRJEB7988) | marine metagenome | isolation source: saline water (ENVO:00002010), including
GTAGCTCTCCATTCTTGACCTAAAGCAGTCAAGCCTTTAGCCATATCACCAAAAGCTTTAGCTTGTTTAGGTGCAAGATCTTTTAAATGGTCAGCGTACTTTTTCTTCTCTGCAGCAATACCTTCTAGTCTAGCTACATCTGTGTCCGCACGTTTTTGTTCAGCTTGAAGTTTATGCTGTCTTATAGAGTTTTCTAGCTTTTGTTTCTCGGTTAATACTCCTTGCTCAAATCTAGCTTTACTTGAGAGGCCAGCTATATGTAAATTAGCGACCTCTTTAGCACGTTCTTTCTCAAGCTGCATAGCTTGCTGTTGGATTTGAGCCTGTTCTTTAAGACGTGTTTCACCTCTTTGGAGACCGGCTCCTATTCCTTTAAAGCTTCGGCGCGTAGCCCCACTTTTAAATTTTCTTGCCATTGTTTAATTGTTATCCTCCGAAGAGTCCTTCTTCTCCTACACCTGCCGCTGCAACTCCAGCACTTCCTATAGCAGATCCAATACTTGTAATGGTTTGTCCCCATACAGCATTAGCTGCAGCACTTGGTGAAGCCATAGCTCCCATGACTGGTTGTGGTCCAAAGTCATATTCTTGTAGTGCTCTTGGTAATGTGAATTCAGCAACTGGTATTGGTTGTTGTTTAAGTGGCATTGGTAAAACGCCTGGGTCTAGCATCTTACTTGCATAAGCTACTAAATCTGCTGATGTTTTATCTCTTATTATCTCCTCTAAGACTGCTCTAGTATTACGACCTGTGCTATCCATTGAAGCATTCAACATCTCCATCTGCCTACCGTAGTCGGCCATGTTAGATTGAACTGCTTTACTAGCACTTCTACCAGACGATCCTTGAGCTCTTAACTTACCTTCCATTTTTATGGCTTCTAGGTAAGCTTCATTCCTATCGAAAGCTTGCTCATCATATAATTCTTGCGTTTTTATGATCTCACTATCCATAGCACCTTTAGCTGATGCTTGGTTTAGGTCAGTAGTATCATAAAAAATATCTGATGATCTTTGATAAGCAGCTTCGTTTGATGCTTGCTGTGCATTCCTTATTTTTAATGCATACTGATATTGATCTTCAGCGGCTGCATCTTTATATGCTCGTATCTTTCCTTCATTACGAGCTTCGGCCATGATTCGATCAACAGACTCCTGCCTTTGAGCTTGAAGTTGTGACTTTTTCATGTCCCACATGTTTAGGTCATATTGATACCTAGCATGTGTTGCTCTATTCTGTGCTTCGGCTTGTTCGGCTGCGGCATTTGCGGCTTTATTACCACCCCAAAGACCCATACCGACGTTTACTGCGGTGCCGATACCGATTGCCCATGCTGCCATATCTATCTCCTCCTATAGAACATTGGTGAATAGTGACCTTCCCACATCATTGAATTTAAAGATACAGGGAATGGTGAATCATTAAATACTCTTAGTTGGAAATTATTTGTACGTTGATGGATTGGTATAGACACAACAGACTGATCTTTAATTGCAATATCATTGCCTAAGTATGTATCAGCTATAGTAGTAGGACTTAAGTTATACCACTCATCAAGGAATATTTTTATTTCTGTATTATTAGCAGGTGCTGAGTCAAATGTAACTTGCTTATCAGCAGATACAGTAAAGGCTGTAGTAGTAACACCATCTATACTACACTTGATTTGATCATCATCAACATAAGTAAAGTCTTCAGCAATCCAGTTATATACAGTAGTAGATCCGTCTCCAGTAAACTCCTTACTTCCTGGAAGCCTACCTGTTTGTTTTAGTTTAAATCCACATACACCAGAAAGACCGAGTGCAAACTTCATTCTATTGATAGTAAGACTAGCAGTGAAATCTGTTAATTTCATCTTTTCATCTGATCTAAAGTATGTTTTCGGAAGTATAATATCATAATCATATTTCCATCCAACTACTACATCACTAGCTACACCACTTAAATCCTTTCTAAGCACTTTAAAATAAGTGCTACCAGTTCTTAAGTAATCCCATCTAGCAGAACCATCTGTTATATTTGCTGATGTACCTGTAGGTCCACCTGAACCTGCAGAGGTACCTGCAGTATCACATACATATACCTTGTCACTATCATTAACAACAACATCTCCTACTATATAAGCAGTACTCGCAGCCCAATTAGTATCAGTAGCTACGGTAGGTGTTGTAGTAAATCCAGATTCAATAAATTGTCCTGTAGCTGTAGTACCTTTAATTATGATAACAGGAGATAATCCAGATACATTATTCCAAGGTATATAGCATTTAGAAAAGTCCTCACTTGTTCTATATGTTACATTAGGTGCTTCTTTATATAAATCCATGCAAGGATTAATTGCAGATCCATCATTATTAACAATGATAGCATCTTGTGGACTCTGACTTAAACTAGCTTGAGATAAAGTAAACTGACTACCTTGTTTAGTAACTGCAAAGAAATCGTCTGAGTCAACAGCAATTGTCTGTACAGTTCCTGGTAGTTGCCAGTTAAACCAAGCTTCAACCAAATTCTCTTTACCATCATTATAAGTTCTAAAGAAATATATATACCTAGAAGATTGATCAGACATTGCTAGAAACTTATTTTGTGGACTAGCAATTAAAGTATCTACAGACTCTGGTACCCACTCATTGACTACTCTTCCTATATCTAATATCTTAGGATTCTCATCTTGACCAAAAGTTTGCATTCCAAAGATTCTAGTATAGCTAGGAGTCTTACTTACAAACTGTATAATACCACCCATGTCTACAGGAGTTATATCAATATCCATATCATAGTTAGATATAGCTCTAGCGTTAGCTGTTGTAGGTGTTAAAACTCCATCAGCAGATGACAGTAGGAACTGTTGATCCTTACTGAATAGAAGTAAACCCTGAGTAGTAGGTAAAACAGAAACTAGAGTAGCAGGTCTAATAGTAGATACACTTAAGTCAATTGGATCAGCATCTGTTACTGTTTGAGCTGAAGTATGATAGAAGTTAAAGAACTCCTGTGACTGGCTCATAGAAACATTATCGGCAGAACAGAATCCTAATCTATTGTTATAAAAGAATCCCGCTTGAATTTTTGCTCCTACAAAACTAGGGTGTGAGTTAGTATTATCATCCCCTACAGCTCTTGCTGTCCAACTAACCTGTCTAAATGTAAAGGTATTGAGTGATGAATTAACAAGCTCATGTGGCATTGTAGAAGCATCTAATCCTACAGAAGTTGCAGGATCTAATCCTTCAGCCCAATGACCAGGACCAGATGTACCATCATCAGCTATAAATTTAGCAAAATAAGTATCATCAGTAGAAGTTGTATTCATAATTTTTACCACATGACCATTGAAGGACTGTTGTGGAAGCATTGTTACATTATCTACCTGGTCTTGGAAGACATACATAGAATCTCCTGCTTGACCACCTGTAGCAGTAATAGTTATAGTAGAATTACTATCTGTTAGTTGTAGTGACTCTCTATATTTAACTGTTGATAAACCAGATATACTCAGAGCATCAATAGCAGTCTTAATTGCAGTTAAAATAGAATCATAAGTACCACTAGCATTAGAAGTATGAGTTATAGTATTACCGTCAACAACTACTGTATATACATTACTAACAGGTGAACCACTTAATACAAGTGTAGCTTTTCTGTTAGCATTGAATGTAGGATCAGCTTGTTTAGCAACAGTAACTAGGTTATTTGTTATAATAGATGTATCTTGTACAGTTAGTACTTCGTAATTAAGACGAGATCCTGTTAAATAATTAACTGCATTAACTGATGTAGATGTATCCATGTTAACAGTACATGCTGTACCATCTACATTCCATATATCTATATCCCCAAAACCACTAGTAGGTTTGGGAGTGATACATCCTATGTATCTTTCATCTTTTGTTCTAGCTATGTAGAACCATTTTGAATTATCGTATGTAGTACCAGTACCTAGATTCGCTATCCAATTAAAGCCAGGTCTTTTAGTGAGTCCAAATGTAGGATCTGGATACCCATTAAGACACTCTTTAACTTGGCCTGGAAGCTTTTTATCGTCTGATTGTCTTGATACTCCACCGAGATAATTATCAACTCGTTGGCTTATGGCTGGCATTATCTTTGAAGTGCTTGAAATGGTTTGTAACTAGAGTAATAGTTACTCTTATCATATGGGTGTCCGAAAATAGTATATTCACCTTGAGAGGTTTCATATTCTAATGCAGTAGATCTAGCAAATGCCTCCTGTTCTTGCAACATTTGGTATTGATTAGGATCTCCTATTATTCTTTGTGATGTTATTGTAGCTGCTCTTGCTACTATGAAATTCTGTATAGGTTCAGGTATATCTACCCAATCAAATTCCCATATCACATCACATTCTACCTTGCTATGATCTGGCCAGGTATATCTATGGTGTAACCTATCATATAATTTACCGTTTCTTCTAGTACCATCATATTGTCCATTAGTACCAGTTTCAGATAATTTTATTTGTAGTATATTACTAGCTATAGGTATCTCAGTATTTGTATCAGGGACAAACTCATAATGAGGTTCCCTATTGAAGGTCCATCCTTCAGCTTGTATCTCTCTATTTACCTGCAGCAACGTGTCGTATGCTATCGCAACGTCAGGGTTGGTAGTGTCTAACGTGGTTACAGGTGCCTGACCACATGACGACAGTATTTGATTTATGGCAGGTAATTCTTGCGTGGCGTTAGTGGTTGGAAAAGGCATAATTATTATTAAAGAAAAAAGGGGGAACCGAAGTCCCCCGTATGTATAAGCTATTAAGCGTTAGCTGGATATGTTGTACCGAATGCGGCTGGCTTAGTTGTAGTTCCTGCGAACAGTTCTACACAAGCAGCTGGGTTCAGGAAGTCAGCACCCATTGCTAGGCGTCCGAGGATCACATCACCCTGGTAGATTACATTTATGTCACCAGATGTTACTTGAACTTGTGGTCCAATTGCTTCGACAACACCTGCGGCTTCCTTCTGGAAGATAAGTCCACAAGAGTTACCAAAGTCAGAAGAGTTACCATAGTTGTTGTTGATACCTGTAACAGAAGAACGAGCATCTTCAGTAGATACTTCAACAAATGAACCAGTGTTACCTGGGTTCACTGTATCAAGGTCACTACCAGCAGATGCACCTGAAGCAGGAGCATATTTAGTACCGTATCTATTGAAGAATGGTACATTCATTGACTTGTAGATATGGATACCTGCAATTTCAATGATTCCTTCTCCGCTTTGTAAGGCTGTACCTTGTACGTCACGGTTGATCAGGTTGTTGTTAGAACAATCTTTAATCAAAGCATAATATTGCCTTGGGTTCAAGACAGCACAACGACCATCGTTACTGATTCCCTTCTCGTCTAGAGCTGCAGCTGCATCATAGAATGCAGTTACAAGAGTAGATGCTGTTAGTGCGTCATCAGCATTAGAACCAGCTCCTACTTGGATCTGTGTTCCACCTGGCTCAACGAAGTTTGCCTTCGTGATAGGGCTGGCTTGACGAGCACCTTTAGCAATTGCTCTAAAGATTAGGCGGTCATACTTTTCTGCAAGTGCATAACCAATCTTCTTAGAGATCTCGCCACGTAAGTCATAATGGGCAAGTGTCTCATCTAATTCATATACGAATGCACTAGAGATCAATAGATCGTCAATAGTGATCGTCTTCTCAGCTACTGGAGGTGCTCCATCACTGTTACCTAGGATGCTTTGGCCTGGTACATGGTACTCGGCTGTGGTGCGACCCGTGTAGATGAACTGTAATGATTTACCGTTCTTCAGGGTTCTCTTGGTAACAAGGTCTCTAGCGATTGTATTACGCTGGAAGCCTTTGAACATCTCTCCACTAAACAGCTTGAGGTATAGAGCTCTTGAATCGCCGGTCGAGTTCGATTGACCCGGCCGCGTCAGATCGGCAAGAGGCTCATTACTATTTTGATGTGCCATTTATATGGGATAAATTTAAGTTATATAATTTCTTCAGCTGAAAATTTTTCTCGAGTTTTATTAAGTTGTCGTGGTCTTTCCCACCGTCTAGACGGCAAAGGGTATCCTCGTAAGGGCCAATGCCAATTAGATAGAGATCCGACTCTGAGGTGTCTCTATCCTTGCACAATAAGGTGCAGCTTTGTGATGATATCGAGTATGTAATCCCTCGATAAATATAAAAATAGCCAGCAGTCCGAAGACTGCCAGCCACAGTTCATTCACTTTCATGAAGTTAATGCTTCTTCTAATGAATTGTATTCTTCATCAACACCTGGAGGTTGCTTGTCACTAGGTAAAGTATCAGGATGTTCCTCTGGTTTATTGTGATGAGTTTGAGGAGAGAAAGACGTAATAAACGCAGTTCTTCCTTTACTTTGATGAGACATTAATTCTTTTTGGTGTAAGTTATGCCACGATACTTGAGTTTTTGTTCCTTTTTAAAAAATTCTTGCTCTTTAACACGAGCTTGAAGTTCTAATGGAGACATAATAATACCTCATAGTACCTAGCCCCCGTTCCATGACTAGGTTTCATGCGTCCTTAGACAGGATGAACGGACGTGGCGTTAATATGAAGGTCTTGTAGGTCTAGGCTTTTTAGTACCTTTTTCTTTTTTCTTAGGCATATTCTATAGTTGGTGCTGTTAGAGCAACCTCAGATGTTTCAGCTGAAGCTAGATCGAGTGGAAAATTATGTGCGTTCCTTTCATGCATTACTTCCATACCTAAGTTAGCACGGTTAAGAACGTCTGCCCACGTAGGTACTACTCGACCACTTGAGTCTAAGATAGACTGATTGAAGTTAAAGCCGTTGAGATTGAAAGCCATAGTTGAGATTCCCATAGAGGTAAACCATACGCAAACGACTGGGAAAGTGGCCAGAAAGAAATGAAGAGAACGGCTATTATTAAAGCTTGCATATTGAAAAATTAATCTACCGAAGTAGCCATGAGCAGCGACGATGTTATACGTCTCTTCCTCTTGACCAAATTTATAACCATAGTTTTGTGATTCAGTTTCAGTAGTCTCTCTGATGATTGAAGAAGTAACGAGACTTCCGTGCATAGCAGCGAATAAAGCTCCCCCGAACATCCCAATAACACCCAACATATGGAATGGATGCATGAGGATATTGTGTTCGGCTTGAAAGACAAACATAAAATTGAAAGTACCGGAAATACCAAGAGGCATACCATCACTGAAACTCCCCTGTCCGAATGGATATATAAGGAAGACAGCAAAGGCTGCTGATACTGGTGCTGAGTAAGCTACTGTTATCCATGGTCTCATTCCTAGTCTGTAACTAAGTTCCCATTGTCGTCCCATGTAAGCAGAGATACCAATGAGGAAGTGCATGATAACGAGCTGGTAAGGTCCGCCATTGTAAAGCCATTCATCGACACTAGCTGCTTCCCAGATTGGGTAGAAGTGCATTCCGATGGCATTGGAGCTGGGGACCACTGCTCCTGAGATGATGTTGTTGCCATAAAGTAAAGATCCAGCAACTGGTTCACGTATGCCGTCTATGTCTACAGGCGGTGCTGCGATGAAAGCGATAATAAAACAGGTTGCTGCTGTTAAAAGTGCGGGTATCATAAGAACACCAAACCACCCCACATAGAGGCGGTTATTAGTGCTCGTAACCCAGTCACAAAATTCATCCCAATTCTGAAGAGGGGATTTTTGTACTGAGATTGTTGTCATAATTTAGAATGCGTATTTAACGCCTAGTTTTGTACCATAAGAGTTGTCGGTATCTTCATCAAATAAATTTGAGAAGGCTACCTCACCATAAACATCTAGTTTATCTGTAGCAGCTACGGAACCACCGAACTTACCAGACCAAGCTGAGTCAGAGTCAACGCCATCTGCAGCGTTGATTGTCTTACCACCTTGTACATAGTAATCAAGTGATCCGAATGCATTCTCATAACCTACATGTAAGTCAGTAGCTCTTGATGTATAATCAGAGCCAGTGTAAGAAGCATTAGTTTCTACATTAACATAAGGTCCAGCGATTGCAGGAACTGTAAAGATAGATGCTGTTAGTGCAAGTACTATTTTTTTCATTAAAAGATTCCAGGAATAATTTGTCCAGTGAATATGTAAGAACCGAGGGCAGCAATGATACCAATCATAGCTAGTTGACCATTGACACGCTCTGCATTCTCAAAATAAGGTTGTGATATTACTTCTACTTGAGGTTCGGTAGCAAATCTATTTTGCCTTCCACCTGGTTCAGTTGTAGTAGTCATTGATAGTTAAATAAAGAACGATGCCGAGGATGATAGGTCAGGTCGGCACACATTCTTTAAGCTGTGTTACGCCTATGTGCGTCCTTATCATGTGCATTCACATGTTTAGCTAATTTAGGTGTTGGCTTTGGCTTTGGCTTTGGTGGCTTATCATAAGGACCAGGTTTCCATGGTCTATAAGGAGCGTCTTCTGGGTTAGGTTCTTTTCCTGGCATAGTTAAAAATTTAAATCAGATCGTTGTACTTTTTCCATCACATCTCTACGATATGCTGGGTCTTTATCATATTTAGGATCACTCATAGCAGCAACCATTTCGGCTTGACTACGATAAGTATCTCCTTTATTTGAAGGTGCATTTCCTGTTAACATTTTACCGTCGTATCCTACTCTATCATTATATCGTTGAGCTAAAGAATTGACTGCAAAGAAAGCTGAATTAATATCACCATTTTGCATGACAGCATCAAACATTCCTATCTCTTGTTCAGTTAGATTTGTTTGAGCCCACTGTAACATGTTAGCATAGTTCTGATCTCCACCTACCAAACCTTTTAATTCTTTAACATCTTGTTGTGATAGATCAGGTATAGCTTGGTATTTAGATTCAGCATCAGCTCTAAACTGTAGGAAGTTTTGTATAATATCCTGCTTACTCATACTACTGAGTTTATCCATCATATCCTTACTGATCTCTCCTTTCTCAGACGAAGCTTGTTCATATAAGTCTTCTAAGAAAGCATATCCATCAGGAGATTCAGGCTTCTCATCTGTATCAGTTTTTGCTTCTGTCTCGGGCTCTTCAGAACTTTGTTCTTGTGAATCCGGTGCAGATTTTTCGCCCAATTTTTTCTCTAGTTCTATATAAGCATTCTCTAGTTCTTGAGCATTTTTATATTTACCAGCAAGCATACTCTCTTGCTGTTCCTCCATTGCTTCTCCTACTTCGAGAGAATTCTGTTCGTCTGGAGTTAAGTTTTCAGATGTGGAGACTGTATCAGTCCCCGCATCATACGTCATTGTTTCTGCCATTAGATCTGTTCTTCAGGTGGTGGTGCTAATGCTTGTTCAAGCTGAGGATTTTTAGTTGGATCAGCTAATGGTGTATTCATCATAGCTGGTGTTTGTTTTATTGCTTCCATCTCTGCTTGTTGTTGCATCTGTTGTTGTTGCTGGCCTTGTATTTCTTCCATACTCTTAACGAGATTAAGAACGTCAATACCTTGAGCAGCAGCAAGCCGCTTAATAAGTTCATCAGGATTAATGTACTGTTGGATAGCTTCTGCACCCATTGTCTGTGCAATGGTAGTGAGGAATTGTCCTAATGCTTGTACATCTTGTCCTCTACCTAGACTATTAATACCAGCTACAATGGTTGGTTTAACTAATCCTTTAGGTATACGTGGGATCTCTCCTGTCTTTTGGAATACATTTAATATTCTATTTAGATATGGGACTAGGAACTCTGTTGTTAATAACCCGAATAATCCTCCTAACTGTTGTTCCAATTCCAGTTGAGTCATCCTTACTTCTTCAGCAGTAGTACGTTCTGACTGCCTTACATTAAGTATAAGGAATGCCTCACTTAATCTTTTCTCTAACTGACCCATTAGCTCGTAAGCTGTTTGGAAGTCAGCAGTCTTCCCTACTTGTACAACACCGATATCGTCTGGTCGTCCTTGAACGATTGCTCCATTGCCTGCTTGGGCTAGAGTGGCTGGTTTAGTTGTGCTTGAGGGTGATACTACAAAGACAACCTTAGCTGCCGCTGCAGAGCCTTCTACGATAGCCTGAGAGAGTGCTTCAAGAGACTTAAGATCTCCTATGAATTGCCCTACTCTACCTCTACCGTAAGCTTCACCATCTACTGTATTAAACCTTAAAGGTAACCACGGAGTAGCATCTACTGGTGCTTTACTTATTGATTTAGGAATTACTTTACCGTATACTTCTTGATGCCAGATGTATCTATTATTATCACGTTTAACGTGTGTGTATACATCACATTCTTCCTTACCTGCTGTATTATATCCCTCTTCATTAGGGGACTGAGCTGAGTATTTATCTTCAACTTCTTTAGGTAAGTCTTGTTCTATTAACTTTTTATTGATACGTTCTTTTGTGACTATCTCAATTACTTGACCGTTACCATCTCGTTCTATAACGTAGCGATTTAGAGGAAATAATTTAAGACCTGCTTTGCCCATAAAGATAAGAGCATTACCACCGACAACTAAATGCTGTAGTGCTTGGTGTATTACTACACGATCATCTGATGCAGCAATAGCATCAAGGATAGTGCGTTCTATCTTAGCAAAGGATAAGTCTATTTCTGATTTCATTTCTGGTGAAAACTCCTCACCTAACTGAGACTCATCTACTTGTAGCTTAAAGAAGCTGGTCTGTGGAGGGACTAATGACAGTGATAGCTTTGAAGCTAATGCCACTACTCCCTTCGCACCAACGCTTTGCCATGGAGTCTTAAGTTGTTTCATACCCATGGTTCTTTCTTCATGACCACGGATAAGATAAGGTAGAGTTAATTTAGAAGCCTCTTCTGCTTCGCTTAGAAACTGGGAACGGTCACTTGTTAAATAGTCATAACGTTCTTTAGCTGTTGCCATTGTTATTAGATATTAAGTGATCCAGATTGTAATTGATTTCTATTTAATGAGCCTGTTCCTGATACTCTTGGTTTAGTAAATGTCAAACCACCTTGTGATCTAACACCTGTTACTCCCTTACCCTCTTGGGCTAGGTTGTATAGGTCTTTCATTTGTTGCTGTTGTGCTCCTGACAGACCTGCAAAGTCTGAGGTTAATGCTTGCTCCCCTCTTTGTAGGTTTTCAATATTAGCTCTAGCTCCAGCAAAATCTGCTTGTAATCCAGAGAGTCCTGTACGCAGTTGATCTCTGATATCCTGTTCTCTACCTAAACTAGCTTGTCTACCAGCCTGCCAGTTAGAGAATCCTAATGCTTGTTGATCTAGCTCGCCAAACTTTTGTCTGATCCAAGCGTCATCATAGTCATTAGGTGTGAGTGTTGTTTGATAAACGGTTTTTCTTTTTTTGCCGCCCATAGTTCTTTACCTAAAGTGTAAGTGTTACATAGGAATGTGAGTCATTCCAGTTTAAAGTTTTTAATTTTTTAGCAAGACCTTTCCTGGTCTTTGCCTCTATAAAATCACAACCATTAATCTTAGCAAAGTTTATTACAGAATCATTAAATGTTTCCATGACTTCATCAAAATCAAAGCCTGATTTAGTAGACCATCCATGTATATGAAATCCTTTTTTATTTGGATACTCTGTAATTTCTCCAAAACATACGGATACTATATCATGGTCTTCAACTACTATCCATAAGAAGCATGCTCCATTGATGATTGGTCTTAACATATCATTAGCGTCAGCTCCTTCTGGGGAGTGAGCTAATGCTTTATCAATTAATGGTTTTACTTCAATCCATACACTAGGTACTTCATGGGGTGGTACAAGTAAGGCTCTCATTTTATCTTATGTGGTGGTCTCTTATCTTCTCTTGGTGTCTCTAATTTTCTCTGGAACTGAGTCTTGGATTTAATCTCATTCTCTAGTTCATTGTATTGATCTATAGGTATGAAGACATCATACTTAAAGTCTTTAGCAGTACCAAGTTTCTTAGCTAAGTCATATGCTCTTGCTGCAACGACTCCTCCTTCTATAAGGTCTCCATGATGTTTACTCTTCCAAGGCTTGTAATTACGATCAGGATCTACATCCCATGTATCTTTTATTCGGTAACCTATGAGTTCACCCTTATCATTTTTCTCTGGTACAAAGTTTAGGTGACCTAGAGATCCTAGTGTACGTTTAGATCCTGTGTATCCACTACCATATGTACTTAGTAATGTACTCTTAGGATTATAATTTGGATTTGGTTTAAATCCTCCTTCACCATGTATCAAATGATTCCATTGTTTCGAGGCTTCTTGAGGAGTAAGTTCTCCAAATGAAGCTGCGGTATTTATAGCGTGCTCCTTAGCTTGAATTTCTTCAGGAGAAAGTGGTATTTGCTTATCTCTATCAGGGTAAGCACCTCTTACGTGTTCACCAACGACATCAAGTAAGATGTTCCGTGGTAGCTCAGTAACTAC
>CETM01059949.1_pt1 | contig 12385 bp, 10 predicted proteins | sample 361451 | NCBI WGS metagenome assembly CETM01 (sample SAMEA2622690, study PRJEB7988) | marine metagenome | isolation source: saline water (ENVO:00002010), including
CCTGCGCATCGGGTGCCGCCTGTTCGACTGCGTCCAGAGCCGTCACGGTTGCGCCATGGGGATCGGTTGCACCAAAACCAATCAATATTCGGGCGCTTTTGCGGCGTGCTTTCTTGGCACTGATCGAACGCCGACGAAGAGCGGCAAAGGATGGCCGCAATAATGCATATGCCGTGCCCGTAAAAACGCGGCATTTCTCCGGCACTAGCCCGTCATATTCCCGCGCGTTGCGTCCGGCCGTCGTATCGAGCACGACATCGCAATCCAGCGGTCGGCCAGGCGCATCGGAGATCACCGCCACGGCGGAAGAAACCCGTCGGACCGCTAATGCATTTCCGGTATCCCAGCCAGGAAGGTCGACAACCATCCAATCAGCTTTTGCATTACCATCAAGTAGCGTCGCATCGACATCCTCATCCCGATTCAGCACCAGAATTTCTGCTTCTCCGTCGGCAAGAGACGGCAGAATATCAAGCGTTGATTGCCTGACGGCATACACCGGCACGGCACCTCTTTCACGGAGCGCATCGGCTAGGCCAAGACACCGCATGGCATGCCCACCGCCCAACTCCAGCCCCGCACCGAACCTGAAAATCACAGATCCGGGATCGGTCATGAAGCCGTTCTCAGGTTCATGTACGGCACTCCTCCGCGCCTCCTGGCTTGTTTCCAAAGCTCTGAAGGCGCGTATTGTCTGCTGCATTTAATTCTGACAGACCCGGCTCCGCCTCTACAATGGCCAGCGGCACCTTATAGCTCCACGCCGCGTCCCCAGCCGGTAGTCGCTCAAAGAGCGCCCGCATAAACTCAAGATCGGCAGGAGTATCAAGCGTCCACCGATGGACCGCAATCGTGTTGCCTGGACCGTCCAGATTAACCTTGAGGGCAGCTTCGTGCGTGAGGATATAAGGCGTCACATGCTCACGTTCGAAGGGCGTTCCAGCCTCATTGGCCGCGCGCTCCAGCCACTCAAAATCAAAGGCTTCACAATCGAGCCCGTGAGGCCAGCCTGCCAGCATATTGTTCGCTGCGTAGTCGGCATTACGATCCGAAAGCAGTTGCAGTACCCCATCGCACACAGCAGGGTCGATTAACGGGCAATCGCTTGTGACTCTCAGAACGCGTTCCGCGCGTACATCTTTCGCTGCCCGATAATATCGGTCCAGCACGTCGCTTTCCGATCCGCGGAAAACGCACGCTCCTGTTCTTTTCCCAATCCGTTTCACTTCATCGGCAACGGGATCACAATCCTTTGTATCGGGTACAGCGCAGCAAATAATATCAGCCTCTGAGATTGCTGTACATCGCGTCAGGACATGGTCTAGAACCGTTGTAGAACCGAGTGGCAACAACACTTTGCCGGGCAGGCGAGTCGACGCCATACGAGCCTGCACGATCACAGCAGTCCGTGTCATGTGTCGCCTGAGCCCTTCCCGAACTTCGAGTCATTTTCATCCCAGAGGTTTGGCTTAATCCATCTTCCATCTTCGAACTCCCACACACGGGGGTCACGAAACGTGTCTGCAATCGCGTCAAATTCGGTTTCGGTCATCCCGGTATATTCGAGCCAACGCACAAGATCGCGCGGCTTGATATGATCGTGCTTGCGGATCAGGTCGACTGCCTGACCGCGGCTGAGGAGGTTAGCGCGCACGTCCTTGGACGCATGATCTGTGCAGCGCCCGTATCCAAGTTTAACGAATTTCATGTAATCGTGGACGCCGTTCTCATGCATGTCATCCAGATTGGACATTATCCGGTATGTCCGGTCAAACGGCTCATCTGCAGTTTCAAAGCCATACTTTTCTTGGACCATCTTACCATGTTCATTCGCTTCCCAGTAAACATAGTTACTGAGATGAATTCCCCGCAGACCTGTATCGAACAGTTCCTGATCCGACGGGTATCGATAGCAGGCCATATCCTGAGTGGTTATACCCTCATGACCGACCATGTAGTTCCACTCATAACCTCGGCAGTAATGTTCCAAACGATTGCGGTAAGTCCATTCGACAAAATCGTTCATCGAATATTGACCGCAAAGATCCGCATACCCGTGCTCACCCCAAATAACAATGGGGATTCTGTGCTGCACAGCAGTCCGCATCGGCAGAGTGCAGATGCCAATGTGATTGTGCCAGTTCATGTCGCCCATGATCTTGAAGCCAAGTCGATTGAGCTTTCTCAAAAGACCTACACTGGGCTGATAGATAATGTGATCGACGTCAAACGTGTCTTTCATCCGTAATAGATTCCGTTGACCGGCTTCGGTGAAATTGTTTCCGTAATAGGTCACAAGCAGCGGGTTGAAGCCCAGAACGTTCTTTATGTAGTGGGTCTGAAAATGGCTATCTTTTCCGCCACTGACGGCAATGATGCAGTCATGTCGGGAACCATCGCGGCTGCGCCCGCGTTCAAGCGTATCAACCAGAATATCCCGTCGCCGGTCCCACTCGGTGTCGGAAATTTCCGACTTCATTCCGTCCATTCTGCACCCCATGCAGACGCCATCATCCCCAAATTCCATCGGCGCGGCATTGACTGACGGGTACAGACATTGCGTACACCATTTTACGCCCTTTTCCGAATCGGTCGTCGTGATCCGTTCCGCCGGAAGATTTTCAGCGCGCGCCATTCGCGCGTCCAGTATGCTGTTTTCGCGGGGCCGGTCATAGACGGGTTCGCGCGGGAACCATTTGCTGTTCAGCCCAACGGCCCGCATCGGAATATCTGCCTCGATGCAGGAGTTTTTTGCCAATGGATAGCTAAGTTCGAAGAAGTGAAAAATATTAGCGGCCGCCACGGCACTTGCGCCGCCTTCGACAATGCCCTGCGTGAAGTCCTCATATTTTCCGACGCCGCCGCATGCGATTACAGGTATCGATACCGCATCGACGACCTGACGCACTAGATCAATGTCATATCCCCAGCCCGACCCGTCGCGGTCGATGGAATTGAGAAAAATTTCACCAGCCCCCGCACCCTCGGCCTGCTTCGCCCAGGCCGCAGGGTCCAGCCCGGTAGGTTCCTTACCACCACTCCCGAAGACCTCCAGCCGGCCGTCCTCATGCCGAAGCACATCGATACTGACAACGACACACTGGGTGCCAAATTGTGCTGCACCATCCGTAATTAAGCTGGGGTTTTCAATTGCATGGGTGTTGATCACGCATTTATCAGCACCCGCTGAAAGGCGTGCCGACATATCTTCAACCGTCGAAATCCGCCCGCCGAATGCCAGTGGCATAAAGCAGACCTCCGAAATTTTCTCGAGCAGCGAGAGCGTACTCGTATCGTCGTATCTGAGCTGCAGGTCTTCTCGCCGAAGGTCGTGATAGTCCGTGTCGCTGATATCAAGCAGAACGACTTCGTCGACATTCCAGTTCGACAGGCGACGAATCGTACTGACCGGATTCCCAATCACCTGATGTATACGGAAAAGTTGAGATCGCACGATCTGCCCGTGTTTGAGCAAGATAACGGGTATAAGCCGGGGCCGGATCATTGAATGTTTTCGCGAATTCTGCCGAGGATGCGCGCAAGTAAATTAAGGCCCGCGTCTTGGCTTTTTTCAGGGTGGAATTGCACGCCAAAGATATTTCCTCGTTCGACAGCAACCGGGATTGCCTGATCGCCGTAGTCGATCGTTGCGGCGATGTGTTGATCGGCGTCCGTGTCGAAGAAATAGCTATGGACAAAATAGTATGCCTCCGGGTCAGCGACGCTTTCGAACAATTGCCCACACTTGGCCGCAGTCACGTTGCACCAACCTATATGGGGTACGCGGTTATCACTTTTACCCGGATCGAGGCGTCTAACAGTCCCACTAATCAAATCAAGACCGTCATGAACGCCGTTCTCTTCGCTTTGTGTCGCCAGCAACTGCATGCCAAGGCATATACCAACAAGTGGCACGCCCTGTTCGCCGCAACAGCGGCGAATAGCGTCGCCCATGCCGGTTTCCTGAAGCCTCTGGGCCGCCGGTGCAAATGCGCCGACGCCCGGCAGAAAAATTACATCGGCGGCTTTTAGCTGATCGGCGTTCGTCGCCAATTCGGTTGTAACACCAATTCGACGCAAGGCATTCTCAAGCGACCGCTGATTGCTCGTTTGTGTATCGACAATCTGGATGTTCATTGGGGCGCTAACCCAAGGTGGTTCTGAACGCGCTCAACCCGTTGGACTTTTCCAAGGCCGTCGACTATAGCGGGCGTTGGCTCGTTCTGCTGCGGGTTGGCTGAGGATCTTGAATGGGGAAGCTCTATCTTAATGGTGTCGATGACAGATTCGATCCGGACACAGACCACGTAATCGGACCCTGGTGTCTGATTGGCAGTCGATGGATTGGCGACGATTGGTCTCGTTTCGATTTTGTCGAACCCTTCGAGCTTGCTGCTGACGAAGTGCGCGCCGCAGATGAGTGCGCCACGCTCATTAGATTTCACATAACCCGTCTTTCGACCCAGCTGAACACGCAGCATAATAAAATGCGCGACATTTCTTTTTGGTGGACGCTGCTTACTCCTTGGCTCCAACATCTTGTCGAAGCTAGTTGGCGCCACTGGGTGAGTGTTGAACAGTTTGTCGGGCGCCATCGAGGAGAAATACTGACTTACGATGTGCCTGCGACGCCGGAAAATTTCAATTTCGACTTCGCCGATACCCGTGATTTCATCTATCGCGGATTGCGGTCTCCAGATGTTCTGTCCTGGATGATGGCAGATTTTCTGCGCGAACTTGGCCCGGATCACTGGACGAAAAGACCAATACCCGCGCCGGACTTCGTCAGCGGTAATGCCGCAACGATCTCTCCCCCGGCGCAAACGAGTGCGATCAAACAGGCCCTGCGCCGCTTTCTGGGTCGGTTGCCCGTAGCGAATGTGCCCGGAATGTCCCTCTCCAGTATTCCACTGTCGCTCTATGTTAATCTTTTGCCACGCCGAACCTGCGCCGAAGATTTCAAAGGGCTTCCTGCCGATGCGCCGCCAGACAGTTTCCCACCGGCCTATCTTAGCGCGCTGGAGACTCTCATCGATCAAACCATGCCGCGGTCTTTCACAAAAGATTTCAGAGCTTACGATACCCAGGCCGCAACCAGCCGGTATCGTTGCAAACGTCTTTTCGTCACTGCGCCGACCATCTTTGAAGATCGACAGACATTCGAAATTGCCCACGCCTTGATGGCGGGCGAACGGGTTGTCAGAACCCAGCACGGTTCCGAATACGGAATCGTCGATGTGTTTAACATCGGCTGGATGAACGAATATGTGAATGCCGCTTTTTTGTCTTGGGGCTGGTCGGGTCACAAAAATTTTCCGGGACGCTTCCTGCCCGTATCGTCCCCAATGCTGGCGGGATTGAGCGGAAGATACAAATGCCGGTCCAGACAAATCGTTCTCGTAAGTACGGCGGCGGTCCTGGTGCCATTCCGGATCGCTTCGGCGCAGAGACCGAGCACGATGAGCGGGTACCGCTCCGACAAGGCGCTTTTTATCAAGGGGCTTGATGCCAGCGTACAACACGACCTAGTCTACCGGCCCTACAAACGCGGTCACACCGACCTCCCGGACCAGGAATGGCTTGAACAGCATGTTGGCCCATTGGAAATACATACAGGCCCGTTAACGTCCTCGCTGTTGCGATCCCGCCTCACGGTTCTCGACCATCCCGGTACGACATTACATATCGCCATGGCCGCCAATGTCCCGACCGTGTGTTTTTGGCGACACGGTCTCTTTGCGCCCAGCGCCGAGGAAAAGCCGCTTTTTGACCTGCTGAAATCTGCAGGCATTCTCCATGAGGATCCCGAATCCGCAGCTGCACATATTAACGACATCGCCAATGATGTTTCTGTGTGGTGGCGTTCCGAAAAAACGCAAACGGCGCGCCGTACCTGGTCGGCGAAGCATGCCCACACCGATCGGATCTGGTGGTGGAGCTGGTTACGCGCTTTGGCCAAGATATAGCCGGTCATCGTCAATCCAAAACGTCCGAGAGTGCTTCAACGACGCGATCCACATCAGCGCTATCCATTGCCGGGAAAAGGGGAAGCGACAAACACCCTTCGTAATAACGCTCGGCGCCCGGCAAAGACTGAAGTCCATACCGTCGGCGATAGAACGGCTGCAGGTGTAATGGAATATAGTGAACCTGTGTCCCGACACCCCGATCGCGCAGCTGGTGCATCACCGTCGCACGGTCAAGTCCAGCCCGATTGAAATCAACCAAAATTGTATAGAGATGCCAGCAGGGTGCCATATCGGGCATCAGTTTGATTCGGTGCGCGGGAAGGTTTTCCCAGTCGATCTGCTGATCGTATTGCGCCGCCAGTGCACGGCGTTGCGCGACGAACCGATCGAGCTTCTTCAGCTGGCTATTTCCGAGCGCGCAATGAATATCGCTGACTCGATAGTTGAGACCGATTTCCGGCATTTCATAATACCACGGATTCACGCCACGATTCCCATCGAAGGCCTGCTCAGTCAGTTCGAATGCATCCGCGTCACGGACCATCCCATGGCTGCGCAATTGACGGAGCCTGTCCGCAATTTCCGGGTCGCGGGTCGTGACAGCCCCACCCTCTCCCATGGCGATCGTTTTGACCGGATGGAACGAAAAAGTCGCCATGTCCGAATGGGCACCATCGCCGACGCGATGATCCTGATAACTCGATCCCAGCGCATGGCAGGCATCCTCGATAACACGGCAACCGCGCTGAGCGGCGATCTCGGCGATAGCTTCCATGTCAACCATCTGTCCGCCGACATGGACCGGAAACACCGCTTGGACATCGGCACCGGTCTGTCCCGCCCGGGAAAGCGCCTCTTCGAAATCTGAAGGCCGCATCAGGCCATTTTCAGGATCGACATCGGCGAAAATCACCTCTGCGCCGGCGAGGATGGCCACATTGGCTGCTGCCAGAAAGGTAATTGATGGAACAATCGTGGTTGTCCCCGGCGCGACACCCGCAGCAAGAGCCGTCATATGCAGTGCCGCCGTGCCGCTCGAACAGGCGACCGCATGCGCGACATTGCAGGCCTCGGCAAAGCTCTCTTCGAATGTTGCAACCGCAGGGCCGGTCGTCAGGAAATCTCCACGCAATACTGCTGTAACCGCGGCGATATCATCATCGTCGATCGACTGTTTGCCGTAAGGAAGAACAGTGGATTTTTCCATCCGGGATTCGGCGCCTAACTGTTCTCGATGAGTTGACGCATGCCGGCGGCATCGAGCCATTCGGTGTTGTTGTCGCTTGCATATCGGAAGTCTTCTGTCACCCGGCGGCCTTCTTTAACAAGATGGCCATTGGCTTCCCACCAGTTAAAAGCGGGCTCGATAACATAGCTGTCTTTGAGCTCCACCGTGTAGCGGGCATCGTCTTCGGTAATCAGCGCTTCATGAAGTTTTTCCCCCGGGCGAATACCGATCGTTTCCTGCTCTAGATCGGGCGCGATACACGACGCGAGCGTACTCACGCTCATGCTCGGTATCTTGGGGACAAAGATTTCTCCGCCCGACATACGCGACAGGCTGGAGAGAACGAATTCGACACCCTGATCGAGGCTGATCCAGAAACGGGTCATCCGGGGATCCGTCACCGGGAGCTTCTTTACACCTTTTGCGACCAGCCGGTTATAAAGCTCGACCACGCTTCCCCGGCTGCCGATAACGTTCCCATAACGGACGACAGAAAAACGTGTCCCATCCTGTCCGCTCAGATTGTTTGCAGCGACAAAGATTTTGTCGGCGGCGAGCTTGGAGGCACCATATAGATTTGTTGGATTAACCGCCTTGTCAGTCGACAGCGCGAGGACGTTTTTAACGTCCGTCTGAAGTGCAGCATTGACGATATTTTCGGCGCCGATGACATTCGTACGGATGCATTCAAATGGATTGTATTCGGCCGCCGGCACTTGTTTCAATGCCGCGGCATGAACAACTGTATCTATTCCCCGGAATGCCATCGTTAGGCGCTGCAAGTCTCGTACATCGCCTAAAAAATATCTAATACAAGGGTGTTTCTCGGTCGGAAATTCAGAGGCCATATCGTGCTGTTTCAGTTCGTCCCGCGAGAAAACGATCAGACGCTCTGGATTATATTCTTCCAGAACGTTCTTGATAAACCGTTTTCCGAAAGAACCGGTGCCGCCTGTAACAAGTACGGACCGACCGTGGAATGCTGTTTTATCTCTATTTCCCATTTTATATCCGTTATATCTGGGCCTTATGCAGATTTATTATGCTGCCCAGGGCCTCGGCGATCAGTTAGCAGGCTCAGAATTTTCCACGCTACCGCACGACGGGTGCCATGCGACAGCCGCATAAATTGATTGAAACCACCAAATCAGCGCTTAGCCGAAGACTTCAATCGTATCCACGGGGACGGTGGTGCGTACCCTCCGCCCCATAAGCTCAAGCAGAACGATAACGCGTTCGTCATCGGTCCTACCCTCGAATAGGCCTATGCGATCGACCATCGCTCCAGCCGTTATCTGAACGGTGTCCCCGCTACTCAACTTCATGCGCTTGCCGGGGCTTACTTGGCCGGTCGCATTTTCCGCATCTCTAATTTCTTCTACGATACCGTCCGGTACCGGCGCGGGGCTTTCTTGATGACAAATCATATAGAGGACGCCAATAGTTGACATGATTTTGCGCCAGGGCTCTGCGTCGAGGTCTAGACTGACAAATAGATATCTTGGGAACAGCGGGCGTGGGCGCCAGCTTACTTTCCGGGCATGACTGATCCGACGAGAATAGAGAGGCAGGTAGACGGAAAAGCCCTGGCGTTCCAGATGGTGCCGTGCTTTCTGCTCCCCGTTTGCGTGGGTATGAACTACATACCAGCGTTTCATCGCCTAATCTTCTGCGAATTTCGGTTGTTCGCGTGAAATATTGAGCAGCGCTATCGTCAGAATACGGTCGGCGGGGACACTCTTGCTAAGCCGATCGAATATTTCCTGTGGCCTACTAGTGTCCGTCACTAAGACAGCTTTCACCTTATTCCCAAGATCGGACAGGTTAGCTGCGACCGGCAGTCCAACATATTCCGCCCGTCCAGAATCGTCGTCGGATAATGTCATGTCGTCGACAATGCCCACAATTTCGATATTATTTTCGCGGGCACACAGCGTCGCGATTTCCGTTACGTCGCTGCAACCGGCAAGTGCTACGCGCTCCCAGCCTTTTTCTGCGCACACAGCAAAAACATCAGAGCATTGCCGTCGTGCTTGCCGAAAGAAATTGAAAGAATTCAAAAGATAAGTGGATGTCAGCCTACTTTTTTCAGCGAATCCACTGGGTGTCAGATAGTAGGCGTAGCGATTGCGCGGCGCCTGATTAACTTTGATCAGGCCCTTGCGGACGCAGCGCTTGAGGTAGGCGTTTGCAAGGCCGAGGGCAATATCCAGATCGCGGGCAATCGAGCGTTGCGTGACAGCGCTATTTTCCCCCACCGCATTGAGCAATCCAAGGGTGATTTCGATTTCAGACCCATCGCCTGCGGGGCGACTTTGTCTCGTCTCAAGTTTTTCTGTGTTCTGTATCATGACTTTATCGGATTTGATATATCGTTCGTGTAATGAACGCAACGAAATATTGTTTATTTTGAATGTATACCGTGTCGATGTGGTGCAGAACCGACCTCACAGGGCGGTATGTTCACACTATGAATCCTACTTCAATTCATGGTAATTCAGTGTACTAGATCTTTTTTCTTGGGTAGATGACGAATTGATTAAACAGCCCGATACAATCTGGATAATCGGCCCTCCCTGCGTTGGAAAGACCACCCTTGCCCGACTTGTGGTCACCCATTGTAGAAAAAGGAAACTTCCTGCTATGCTTTTGGATGGAGATGAAATTCGCAAGATCCATGATACCAGCCTCGGATATGATCCTGCGTCCCGACGAAAGCAAACCTTGCGTGTTCAGAAGTTGACGCGATGGGTGCTTAACCAAGATGTTCTGCCGATTATTGCGATCATCCACCCGTTTCAGGATGATCGAGTCGCATGCCGTGAGATGTTTTCTGGGTATTTCGAAGTTTCTTTGTCATGTGGAATAAAAGAGCGTATTCGTCGGGACACCAAAAAGCTTTATCTACCCGCGCTACGCCGCGAAAAAAGCCATGTGGTAGGAGTGGACATACCCTTTGAAGATCCCGTCACTGCAGATCTCGAACTCGATACTGGTGAATCTAACCCGCAAGAACTTCTTCAGGCGGTGCTGGCGAAGACCGGGTTATAGATGCTAACCGTTACTGGATGCAGCTTTCGTCGATGTTAATATATTAGCAGGCGCCGGGCCCTCTGCGAAATAATCGTTGGGTCGGGCAGAGATTTCCTCAGACTAACGATGATGCCCCAAGAGCGTTGATTGCATGACATTTTTATTCATTTATGGGGGTCCAAGTCGACGTGTCGTGACGACCGCGTCTTAATGCGCCGGGGACATCAAAAGTGTTACTCATCTCGTAATGATCAAGATACGTAGTTCCCTCGCCGTTCCCCATTTTAATGAGGGATCCGTTTCCAAAAAACCCACAGCGAACATACGCGTTAACCCAAAGCGTATCGCGGTCGGCAAGAGATTGTTCAGCAACCGCACCATCGGGCATTTCCCAGCGAAAAATCGGATTTCCTCCGGTCACCATATAGTGTGTGACGCTATGATCCATCAGATCCAAATCGCCTTTAGTTTCTGGTTTATCAACCTTAAAAAACAGGCCCATTAAATCTGGGTGCTGGGGTGAGACTGACATTGACGCTACTGTGTAGGATTTAAAACGGCGTATAGAAGCCCTTGAATCTTGGACGGTACACCAGGATCTACCAATCCTGTCTACATTTTTGACATTTGGCATAAGAAGACGGTAATCGCACCCGAGGAGAAGAGCGATTTTTTTTAGACCGTCTGTCGACAGCGCTGTAGAGTCGCCGCCTAAAAATGAAGGAATAGAATTGTCTCCCACGCCAACCCGTTTACCGAGGGTTTCAGCATCGTATCCATGTCGTTCCATAAGCGTTCTAAGCGCGAAGCCCCCAAAGGCATCCTCGTTGATAGTGGAGAGCATGTTTTCGTATGATTTATCAGACCAAGCATTTGATACGTTCACGAACGATTCCAGATTGGACTTGATAGTATAGGATAGAATTTGGGTGGGTTCGTTACTATGGCGAGCGTATGTGTGTGGGCAGTAAGGAGGTTCGAGGTAGGAGTCACCTAGTATCCAGTCTGAATCTTCTTCCTTATTGGCATAGAACGGGTGGTAAGTATCTTCGGTCGGTTTCTCGGACCATAACCCTTGGATATGCCCAGGCCCTAAATTGATGGTTATTGCTGGTTCTAAGTGGCCGTTGTTTTGGGTCGGTATCTGGTCAGGCGGACATAGAATGTCGATCAAAACTGGTGCGATAAAGCCTTGGGGCGCTGGCAGGCTATAGTAGTTGTAGAAATGAATGCCCCCACGTTGGATCTCTCGGCAGGTTGCTAAAACTTCTTCTTTCGACATATAGATGACATCTGGAGCCGCTTGGTTTTCGAAAACAAGATCTCCGATCCCAATGTTTAACACATCAGCAATTCTCGAGGTCTCATCCGCAGATATTCGTTTGTTGGCTTGGCCAACGGCAAGGTCAGAAATAACCGTAAAATCAACATCGCTGCGCTTTGCGACCATCTTGGGGGTCATTTTGCGTGCGTTCATCCAATGCATCAGCCGATAGGCGTCGATTTCAACTTCGCTCGTCATGTTTTGACTTTCAAATTTTGTGTTTGTTAGTGATCAAAGCTAAATCCTAGTTTTTGAGCTACCTTCTCAGATCAGTCGGGTGCGTATGCGTTGAGTTATAACTTCGAGGAGCACAACTGTAATGAAGATAACCAGAAGAATTGTTGCTACGTGATCATAGTCGAATAGATCCCAGCGGCCCTTTAATTCGGTACCTATGCCCCCTGCCCCTACAACGCCGAGAACAGTCGCCGTTCGAATGTTCCTCTCTAGGATATACTGTATGTAGGCGTAATACTGCGGGAGTACTTGGGGGATAACGGCGTAGCGCAGGACTTTGATAAGGTTCGCGCCTGTCCCTCTGAGAGCGACCTGTGGCCCCGGGTCTGCATTCTCAATCTCGTCCGCGAAAAATTTTCCAAGGAAGCCACTCGTGTGCAATGCTAGTGCTATAATTCCGGCGACTGGGCCAAAGCCGTACATCAGCACGAAAAACAAGGCGAGTATTAGTTCAGGCATGGCGCGGTTAAAGCTGCAAATAGCTCTTGCGATTTGATATCCAGCTCTATGAGGTGAGTAGTTTTTGGCGCCGAAAAACGCCAATGGCATCGAGAGCAAAATAGAAAACACGGTCCCCCAAATCGCAATCTCAAT
>CETM01049641.1_pt1 | contig 12375 bp, 8 predicted proteins | sample 361451 | NCBI WGS metagenome assembly CETM01 (sample SAMEA2622690, study PRJEB7988) | marine metagenome | isolation source: saline water (ENVO:00002010), including
GGTATTAAATCTTTTAATTTTTCACACACTTCACGACCAATAGATTGTGCAAATTCTTTATGAACCATCATTGCTAATGCATCTACAGGTTCAGAATTCACTAAGATTCCCATTTTGACCAAATCACCCTCTTTATGACCTATAATCTCATAATCAAAACTCGCGTATCCACTAGTCATAGATTTTAATCTGTCATTAAAATCAAAAACGACTTCATTTAATGGAATTTCATAATTTACTACCGCTCTATTTCCTGAGTAGCTTAAATTTGTTTGAACTCCTCTTTTATTTTGACAAAGCTTCATTATCGCTCCTAAATATTGATCAGGTGTTATAATTGTTGCTTTAATCCATGGTTCCTCAATATATTTTATAAAGTTTGGCTCAGGCAAATTAGATGGATTTTGTAAGTTTTTAATTTCTCCATTGTTCAAATGAACTTTATAAACAACACCTGGCGTAGTAGTTAATAAATTGATATCAAATTCTCTTTCCAGTCTTTCAGTTACTATTTCTAAGTGCAATAATCCTAAAAAACCACACCTAAAACCTAATCCTAATGCTGAGGATGTTTCAGCTTCAAATGTAAAACTGGCATCATTTAATTTTAATTTAGCAAGACCGTCTTTTAATTTTTGGTACTCTGAACTATCGATAGGAAAAAGGCCGCAGAAAACAACTGGTTTACTTGGTTTAAATCCTGGGAGTGCAACTTTTAATGGATCATTTGCATCACAAATTGTGTCTCCGACTTTTGTTTCAGATAATTCTTTTATTCCTGTTGTGATAAAGCCAATTTCACCAGCGTTCAGCTCTTTTACATCCTCTGCTTTGGGGGTAAATACCCCAACTTTTTCAATATTATAATCTTTATTACTAGACATCATCTTTATCTTCATATTTTTTTTAATTTTTCCATCAATAATTCTTACTAAAATAACAACTCCTAAATAAGCATCATACCAACTATCGACTAATAAACATTTTAGCTTTTGATTTAGGTCTCCTTTTGGACTTGGTAATAACTCAATTATTTTTTCTAGTATTTCATCAATTCCTTCACCTGTTTTGCCAGAGCATGGTATAGAATTTTTTGTATCAATTCCTATAACGTCCTCGATTTGTTTATTTGATTTTTCTAAATCTGAAGCAGGCAAGTCAATCTTATTTAGTATTGGAATAATTTCATGATTTGAGTCTAAAGCTTGATAAACATTTGCAAGTGTTTGTGCCTCTACTCCTTGCGTGCTATCTACAATTAATATTGAACCCTCACAAGCATACAATGATCTACTTACCTCGTAACTAAAATCAACATGACCAGGAGTATCTATAATATTTAATATATATTCTTTCCCAGATTTTGATCTATAATTTAATTTCACAGTCTGAGCTTTAATAGTAATTCCTCGCTCTCTTTCTATCTCCATTGAGTCTAAAACTTGAGCTTTCATCTCTCTATCAGAAAGACCTCCACATTTATGAATAATACGATCTGCAATAGTAGATTTGCCATGATCAATGTGAGCAATGATTGCAAAATTTCTTATATTTTGAATTGTTGACATTCTACGATCTTAATTGTGCACCAGTCTTTTCTTCAACTGATTTAACAATTTTTTTTGAAATACTTGTCAAATCATCCTCATTCAAAGTTTTATTATCTGATTGGATTGTTACTTTAATTGCAATAGATTTTCTATCTGGAGGAATATTTTTTCCCTCATAAACATCGAAAATTTTAATATTTTTAATTAATGACTTGTCAATGTTTTCAATTGCATCCACGAGCAATTGTGCCTTTATATCCTTATTAACTAAGAAAGCAAAATCTCTATCTGATTTTTGATAGTCAGATAGTATTAAACTTTCTTTACTTCTTTTATTTTTTGTTTTGAAATTAACTATATTTTCTAAAAAAATCTCAAAGCCGTAAGTTTTATTTGTAAGTTTTGGATGCAGCTGACCAAAATATCCAAATAAAAACTTACTATCTTTGGAATATAGTGAACCTGAAATACCAGGATGATAGTACGAAGGTGATTTATCTAAGATTAACATTTCGTCTTTATTTACTCCAAGTTCCACTAGTGTTTGTATAAAATCTTTTTTAATATCAAACACATCTAAATGATTTTTTCTTGATTCATTTTCATCTTGTTGTTGTTTTTTTATTCCACATATAACGGTGATCTGATCACCAGGTTTTTTACTTAAAAAAACTGGACCAATTTCAAATAAAGATTGATCACCAAACCCTCTATTTAAATTTTTTTCCATGTAATACATTAAATTAGGGTATAAAGAATTTCTCAATACTCCAAGTTCAGAGCTTATAGGGTTTATAATTTTTATAGTATTATAATTTTCTCTAAACTTGTCATTAATAGTTTCATCACTAAATGACCAAGTTATTGTTTCATAATATCCTTTAGAGGCAACTGAACGTTGAGCTAAATGAAAATTTCGTTGATAAAAATTTAATGTTGGTTTTATTCTATTTTTTTCTGGTTCAATAGATTTGATATTATCAAAACCTAAAATTCTTATAACCTCCTCTACCAAATCAATCTCACCAAAAATATCTGGTCTCCAAGATGGGACTTTTGTCTCTATATTTTTCCCACTTTTTTTTGTCTCAAAACCTAATTTATTTAAGATTTTAATAATATCTTTATCTTTGACATTAATTCCAATTGTTCTTGATACTAATTTTGTATCAAAATTTATTTTATTATTTTTCTGCTTTATAGTTTCTTGAATATCAAAATTTGAAACTTCTCCCCCACAGGTTTCAATAATTAATTTTGCAGCTATTTCTAATCCATCTTTTATAGATTTAGGATCTATGCCTCTTTCAAATCTAAATTTTGCATCACTGTTTATTTCAAGTTCCTTTGCGGTTTTTCTTGTAATAGCTGGATCAAAATATGCGGATTCAATTAAAATGTTTTTTGTACTTAATTCAGTTCCTGATTTAATTCCACCAATTATACCTCCTAAACCAAGGGCACCCTCATCGTCTGATATAACACACATATTTTCTTTTAATATATACGTTTTATTATCTAGAGCTTTAAGCGATTCACCTTTTATTGAATTTCTTACTTTAATTGAATTTTTAATTTTATCTAAATCATATGCGTGTAGTGGTCTATTTAAATCAAACATAACATAGTTAGTTATGTCAACAACGGCAGAAATTGGTCTTAAGCCAAGTGCTAAAATTCTCTCTTTTAGCCAACTTGGACTTTCTTTATTTGTAATATTTTTAATTAAACAGCTTCCAAATATAGAACATGCTTGATTATTATTTTTTTCTATTTTTACTTTTAGATTGTGTTTTGTTTTTTTTGTAAATTTAATTTTTTTAATTTCTTTTAAATCTCCATAACCACTTGCATATAAATCTCTTGCAATTCCTCTGACACCCAGACAATCAGGTCGATTTGGAGTAATTGATAATTCTATAACATTATTATTTTTTTTTCCCTGAAAATACGGTTTTCCAATTTTATTATTATATTTATTACTTAATTGGATAATTCCGTCAGTTTCACTAGATAACTTTAGTTCTGAACCAGAGCAAAGCATTCCGTATGATGTCTCTCCTCTGATTTTTGAAATTTCTAATTTCATTCCATTTTTTGGTATAGTTGAACCAGGAGGAGCATAAATAGTTAACAAACCGTCTTTCGCATTTGGGGCGCCACACACAACTTTAATGGTATTTGTTGCTCCAATATCAACATCACATAATTTTAGTCTGTCGGCATTTGGGTGCTTGACTGCTTTAATTATTTTTGCCACTATAAAATCGCTCAATTCATTTTTAACGGGCTCAACTTTTTCAACTTCAAGACCAATTCCATTAAGTTTATCGATAATCTCTTGCTCGCTTTTTTTTGTTCTTAAATGGTCTTCTAGCCAATCTTTAGTAAACCTCATCTACTTAGCCCTCTATAATTAGTTGGAACATCTAAAGGGTCGAAGCCATAATGATTTAACCATCTAAAGTCACAATCAAAAAAAGATCTTAAATCTTTGATACCATATTTGAGCATAGCTAATCTATCTATGCCAATACCAAAGGCAAAGCCTTGATATTTTTTTGGATCAACTTTACAATTTTTTAAAACATTTGGATGAACCATTCCACACCCAAGAATCTCTAACCATTTATCTCCCTCGCCAATTATGATTTTGTTATTTTCTAATCTATAACCAATATCAACCTCAGCGGAAGGTTCTGTAAATGGAAAATGACTTGGTCGGAATCTCATTTTAATTTTGTCTACCTCAAAAAACTCTTTTATAAAGTAATTTAGACAGCCTTTTAAATGACCCATATTAATATTTTTATCAATATGTAGTCCCTCCAGTTGATGAAACATTGGTGTATGTGTTTGATCGCTATCACTTCTATATGTTCTTCCTGGTGCTATTATTTTAAACGGGGGTTTGCCTTTTATCATTGTTCTTACTTGAACAGGAGAAGTATGAGTCCTCAATAAAGTTTTCATATCTTTATCTAGGTAGAATGTATCATGCATATCTTTTGCAGGGTGATTTTCTGGAGTATTTAGGGCGGTAAAGTTATTATAGTCATCCTCAACATCTGGACCTTCCTCTACAGAAAAACCAATTTCTGAAAAAATACATGATATTTCATCTATTACTTGTGAAACAGGATGGATTTTACCAATTTTAAAATCCTTTTCAGGTAAAGTAATATCAATTTTTTCTTTATTTACTCTCTCTATTATGTCTTTATTTTGTATTTGAGTTGATTTTATTTTTAAAATTTCTGTCAACTCTTGCTTTGCTTTATTTATATTTGCAGCAAAAATTTTTTTTTCTTCAGGTGGTATAGAGCTTAATTTTTTGAATTCAGAATTAATTATTCCATTTTTTCCAAAAATTTCAGAATTTATTGTAAGTATTTCTTGTGAGTTTTTAGAATTATTAATCTTATCTTTATATTCAGTAATTATTTTTTCAAATTCAGACATTTATACAGAATATTTCTTAACTTAAGAAAAACAATAGAGAAGATTAGTTAAGTGCCGCTTGTGCTTTTTTAACAATAGTTTTAAAGGCTTCTGGATTATCATATGCAATCTCAGCAAGTATTTTCCGATCTAATTTTATACCAGACTTACTAAGGCCATTAATAAATTTCGAATAAGTCAAACCTTCAGATCTAACTCCAGCATTTATTCGTTGGATCCACAATGATTTGAAATCTCTTTTTTTATTTCTACGATCTCTATATGCATATTGCATAGCTTTCTCCATTGCTTGCCTTGCAACTCTAATAGTATTTTTTCTTCTTCCCCACTGTCCCTTAACAGCTTTTAGTACTTTCTTATGCTTAGCGTGACTTGTAACACCTCTTTTAACTCTAGCCATTTTATCCTCTTAAACTATAAGGCATATATGATTTGACAATTTTACCATCTTGTTTTGTCAAAGTTGTGGTGCCTCTTTGTTTTCTAATTTGTGAATTTGATCTTTTAATCATACCGTGTCTTTTTCCAGCTTGAGCGGATATTACTTTTCCCCTAGCTGAGATTTTAAATCTTTTTTTTGCTGAACTTTTTGTTTTTAACTTTGGCATAATTGTCAGGGTTTATACAAATATTGTTAGAAATTTACAACTAATATTATAAGCTATAAAGGCTGAATAACCATGATCATTTGTTTTCCATCAAACTTAGGATCTAATTCTACTTTGCCAATCTCCTTCATATCTTCCTTAATTTTATTCATCAGCTCATTCCCTAAATGTGAGTGTTGAAGTTCCCTACCCTTAAACCTTATTGTAAATTTTACTTTATCACCCTTTATAATAAATTTTTTCGCATTTTTAACTTTAAAATCATAATCATGTATACCTGTCACTGGTCTTAATTTAATTTCCTTAAGAGAAACAATTTTTTGTTTCTTTTTAGCTTTATTTGCTTTTTTTTGTGCATCGTATTTAAATTTTCCAATATCAATAATTTTACACACTGGAGGATTAGCTTTTGGTGCTATCTCTATTAAATCCAGGCCCTCTTCTTTAGCCATAGCTATAGCTTGATTGGTATTTAGAATTCCTAAGTTCTCACCGTTACTAGCAATCACTTGTACCTCAGGTGAATTTATTCTATTGTTAGCCCTGGGACCTCTGTCCTTTGTCCTTCTCTGAAAATAATTTTGTTTGAATTCTGCCACTTAATTTGAGGGTGCTTTATTTAAAGCAGAAAAAGTTTTTAAAAATGTTTTTAGTTCCATATTCTCTTGTTTTTTAGAATCCAATCTTCTAATAGTTACACTATTACTGTCAACTTCTTTTTTTCCACAAATAAGCAGAAGAGGCACTTTTAATAGTGAATGTTCTCTTATTTTATAATTTAAATTGTGATTTTTGAGATCGACCTCACAATTTATACCTGAGTTTTTAATTTTTTTGTTTATCTCTTTTGCATAATCATCAAACTCATCAGAGACTGGTATAATAACAGCTTGAGTTGGTGAAATCCAAAAAGGTAGCTTTCCTGCATAATGTTCTATCAAAATACCAATAAATCTTTCTAGTGAACCAAACAAAGCCCTATGCAGCATAACTGGAACTTTTTTACTGCCATCTTTTTCTACATATGATGCACCTAATCTGCCTGGTAAATTTAAATCAACTTGTAAAGTCCCGCATTGCCAATCTCTTCCTATTGCATCTCTTAATACAAACTCAATTTTTGGACCATAAAATGCTCCTTCCCCTTTATTAATACTATATTCAAGTTTTGTTGCAGTTACTGCTTTTAATAAAGCAGCTTCAGATTTATCCCAAACTTTATCATCCCCAACCCTAAGATCAGGTCTATCCGAGTACTTTAAAATAACATTTTCAAAACCTAAATCTTTATAAATATCTAGAATTAAGTTTGTAACAGAAAGACATTCTTCAGTTATTTGATCTTCTGTACAAAAAATATGAGCATCATCTTGAGTAAATGCTCTTACTCTTAATAATCCATGAAGAGCTCCGGATGGTTCGTATCTATGAACTTTGCCAAATTCTGACATTTTTAAAGGAAGATCCCTGTAACTCTTTAATCCTTGATTAAAAACTTGAACACACCCAGGACAGTTCATTGGTTTTATTGCAAATACTTTTTCATCTGGTGTTGTAGATGTATACATATTTGCTCCAAATTTTTCCCAATGTCCAGATTTTTCCCATAGTGACCTGTCTAAAATTTCGGGCGTATTTATTTCTTTATATCCTGCTTCTTTCTGTTTTGTTCTCATATAGTCAACTAGTTTCTGAAAAAGTGTCCATCCTTTTTGGTGCCAAAAAACTGAGCCAGGGCTTTCTTCTCTAAAATGAAATAGATCCATTTCCTTTCCTAATTTTCTATGGTCTCTTTTCTCAGCCTCTTCAATTCTTTTCAAATAATTATCAAGCTCTTTTTGTGAAGGCCAAGAGGTTCCATAAATTCTTTGTAACATTTCATTATTTGAATCACCTCTCCAATAGGCTCCTGATACTTTTGTTAATTTAAAATATTTACTAATTTTACCAGTTGATGTGAGATGTGGTCCCCTACACAAATCATACCATTTTCCATGAAAATAAATTGAGACTTCTTGGTCAGATGGGATGCTATCCACTAGTTCAACTTTATATTTTTCCCCTAGCTTATGATAATGTTCTTTTGTTTTTTGCCTCTCCCATACTTCTCTTCTTGTCAATTCATCCATTTCAACAATTTGTTTCATTTTTTTCTCAATCTTCTCAAGATCATCTGGAGTAAAAGGTTCTTCTCTAGCAAAATCATAATAAAAACCGTCTTTAATTGCTGGTCCAATCGCTAATTTAGTTCCTGGAAATAGTTCTTGAACCGCCATCGCCATAATATGAGTAGTATCGTGCCTTATTGCTTCAAGTCCTTCTTGATCTTTTGATGTGAAAATTTTAACTGAACAGTCCCTCTCAATTTTGTAGGATAAATCTCTAAGTTTACCGTCTACACTCATAATTAATGCTGCTTTTCCTAGGGATTTACTTATTTTATTTGAAACTTCTAAACCTGATACTGGATTATCAAATCTTAATTCTTTACCGTCTGGTAGTTTTATATTTGGCATTAATTAATTAATTTTTTATATTCTGAATAAGTTGAAAAACACATTTTTTCAATATTAAATTTCTTTATCACATTTTTTCTACCTTCGTTACCCATAGATTTTAATGTTGTTTCATCTAGTTGCAAAACCTCAATTATTTTTTTAGATAATGACTCTGCCTTACCAGATTGAAATAAAAAACCAGTTTTATTGTCTATTATTGTTTCATTTGAACCTCCTATATTGCTTGCAATAACAGGTTTTCCCATTGATTGGGCCTCCACTGCTACTCTTCCAAAAGCCTCTGGTTCTATTGATGGAGATATTATTATATTTGAAATTTTGTAAGCTACTGGCATTTTTTTACATACATCAACAAATCTTACTTGATTAGTTAATCTATACTGTTCTACGAGACGCATAAGTTTTTTTTTGTAAATTTTTCTTCCCTGGTCGCTACCTAATATTACAGCATAGAACGCTTCATGTCCCAGTTCTTTGTTGACTAAATTAATTGACTCAACAAATAATTCCTGGCCTTTCCATTCTGTCAATCTACCTGGCATTAATATTATTTTTTTTCCTCTTTTTATCTCCCACTTCTTTAAAAGTTTATCCTCATCAGTTTCAATTATAGTCGATGAGTCAAAATAATCGGTATTAATTCCTCTAAATATAACCAAAAATTTTTTTTTATAATTAAGATACTTTAGATAATTTTCATTTATATGAGAAAAAATAAAATTTGAACCAGCAATAATTAAGTTTGATTTCAACATTATTGAATTATAAAATTTTTTAAGACGACTATTAAAATTGTATGTTCCATGAAAAGTTGTAACAAATTTTCTTCTAGTGATTTTTGTTGCTATAAAGCATGACCATGCAGGCGCTCTGCTTCTTGCATGAACAATTGAAATATTTAAAAATAATATAATTAAAGTAATAAAGATTGTGTTTAAAAGCATTAAGATTGGATTTTTGGAATGAACTGGAAGCCTAATAATTCTTACTTTTTTTTTATTAACATATTTTAGTAATTCACCACCACTAGTTACGATATAAGACGAACAATTTTGCTCATGTAAATAATGTGCCAAATCATAGCAGCCTGTTTCCGCACCACCATAACCTAATCTAGGAATCACTTGTAAAACTTTTAATTTTGAAGACATTAACTAAGTTATATATTAAGAAATTATTCTAATAAACTTTTATGAGAAAGTATAAATACATTAAAATATTAAATAGTAGAAAAATTAGATATTTGACTAATTATTATAAGAAAAATCTATATATTATATTCCTTCATGGTTTTATGTCCGACTTGGAGGGAGAAAAACCTCTAAATTTTCTAAAATTCTGTAAAAGAAAAAAATTAGGATTTCTTGGTATGGAATATTCTGGACATGGAAAATCATTTGGAAAGTTTACTAATGGAAATATAAGTCAATGGTCGAATCAAGTTAGGTTAATAATAAGAAAAATCGTTAAAAATAATAATTTCATTTTGGTTGGTTCTAGTATGGGAGCATGGCTCTCGTTGTGCCAATTCAAATTTTTTAATAAACAAATAAAAGGTTTTTTAGGTATTGGATCTGCTCCTGAATTTTTGGAAAGACTTATGTGGAAAAAATTTACAAAAAAAATGAAAAGAGAAACTAAAAAAAATGGAATTTATAAACTTAAACATGGAAATTACGAGTATCCAATAACTTACCAATTAATAAAAGATGGAAGAAAAAATAAAGTTTTAAATAAAAAATTTAAATCAAAAATACCAGTAACTATGATTCATGGGGGTAAAGATGAGGTAGTGCCAGTAACTTATTCAAAAAAAATTTTAAAATTATTTTCCTATGCAAAAAAAAATATTATAATTATTAAAAAAGGCGACCATAGTCTTTCTTCTAAAAAAAATCTTAAAAAAATAAACGTGGAATTAGAAAAGATAATCTCAAAAGTAGTTTAAACTACTTCTTTAATTGGTCTTTTCAAACTTATAGGATTTTCTAACTTTTCAATCATTTCTTTTGGACAAACTTGTACAAAATTTTTAATCTCATTTTTGAAGTTATCTAAAATTTTCTTTGAAAAGGTTGAATTCGTTTCTTTAGAATGTTCAACTATTAACTGTTCCAAAAACTTTTTCCAATATTCTGTTTCAACAGGTTGCCATATTACTGTCTCTGGATTTACTCTTTTTTCTAATTCTTGATCTGGATCATAAACAAATGCCATTCCTCCAGTCATACCTGCAGCAAAATTATCTCCAACAACTCCCAGAATTACAACAGTTCCACCTGTCATATACTCACAACCATTAGAGTCACATCCCTCAATAACTGCTGTCGCTCCAGAGTTTCTAACAGCAAATCTTTCTCCTGCTTGTCCTGCTGCAAATAGCTTGCCTGAAGTTGCACCATATAAAACAGTATTTCCTATAATTGTGTTTTCACTTGAAATCAAATTACTTTCACTAGGTAACCTTATTGAAATTATTGCGCCAGACAATCCTTTTCCTACATAATCGTTTGCATCTCCATCTACTATTAATTTTAATCCTTTTGTACCGAATGCTCCAAAAGATTGTCCTGCTGATCCTTTAAATTTTATTTTTAAAAAATTATCATGCAATTTATTATTCCCATATTTCTTGTATAAATAGTGTGAAATTCTTGTTCCAACTGCTCGATTTGTATTTTTAATAAGAAATTCATTTTTACTTTCGGTTTTTTTATCTAATGAGCTTTCAATTTCGGGCCATATTTTTTGGTCAAGGGTGTCTGGCACATTGTTAATTTTTTGACTTTCACAATATCTTTTATTTTCTCCTGGATCTGCTTGAACAAAGAGTGGGTTAAGATCTAAATCATCTAAGTTAGGAGATGCTTTGCTTACCTGTCTTAATAAATCTGTTCTTCCAATTATTTCATTTAAAGATTTATAACCAATTGAGGCTAAAATTTCTCTTACCTCTTTAGCAATAAAAGTAAATAAATTTACAACTTTATCAGGAGTGCCAGTGAATTTTTCTCTTAACTTTTCATCTTGAGTACAAACTCCTACAGGACATGTATTTGAATGACATTGCCTTACCATTATACAGCCCATTGCTACTAATGCAGTTGTTGCTACCCCAAACTCTTCGGCTCCCATCATTGCTGCAATAACTACATCTCTTCCTGTCTTAATCCCACCGTCTGTCCTCAAAGTCACTTTATGTCTTAAGTTATTTAAAGTTAAAACCTGGTTTGCTTCTGTTAAGCCCATCTCCCAGGGAATACCAACATATTTAACACTTGTTTGAGGAGTGGCACCAGTACCACCATTATGACCTGAAATTAAAATTATATCCGCTTTAGCTTTTGCTACTCCTGCAGCAATTGTTCCAATTCCTGATGAGGCTACTAATTTTACTCCAACTCTCGCATTAGGATTTATTTGTTTTAAATCGTAAATAAGCTGTGCCAAGTCCTCAATTGAATATATATCATGATGAGGGGGTGGGGATATTAATGTTACACCTGGAGTCGAATGTCTTAATTTTGCTATTTCATTTGTTACCTTAAAACCAGGTAGTTGGCCACCCTCACCTGGTTTAGCACCTTGAGCTATTTTAATTTCTATTTCATTACAATTATTTAAATAATTTATAGTTACTCCAAACCTTGCTGAAGCTATTTGTTTTACTCTAGAATTAGCATTGTCACCGTTTTTCAATTTTCGAAATCTTTGTTCGTCTTCTCCTCCTTCACCGCTACATGATGCTCCTTTAATCCTGTTCATGCCAATAGCTAAAGTTTCATGAGCTTCTTTTGATAAAGCCCCATGTGACATACTTCCACTTCCGAATCTTTTCAAAATATTTTCAACTGGCTCTACTTCGGAAATATCAATTGGGACATTTAAGTATCTTTTTCTAAAATCTATTAGATCCCTTAAATTTATAGGTGGTAAATTGTAAATTCCACTAGCATATTTTTTATAGGCATCATAAGAATTTGATGAAACAGCGCTCTGGAGGAGATGTATTAATCGTCCTTGATACTGGTGTGTTTCACCATTTTTCCTATATCTATAAATTCCACCAATAGGTAAAACTGTTTCACTACTATAAAACGCATCTTTATGTATATCTCTGATTTTTTTTTCTATTCCAAAAAGTCCTATTCCTGAGATTTTTGATGTAACACCAGGGAAGTAGTCAGATACAATTGTTCTACTTAAACCAACAGTTTCAAAGTTACATCCACCTCT
>CETM01008627.1_pt1 | contig 12365 bp, 12 predicted proteins | sample 361451 | NCBI WGS metagenome assembly CETM01 (sample SAMEA2622690, study PRJEB7988) | marine metagenome | isolation source: saline water (ENVO:00002010), including
TGGATGAATAACAAAAATTTTATTTTCAGGAACTCCTATTTTAATAGCTAAATTTTTAGTAAAATTGGAGTTTGAAATAACAAATTTTGATTTTGAAATAGAATTTAATACTCTTTTATTTAGACTTGATCCTTCAACATGATTTATTTCTTTTGAATGAATTAAACAAAAAGATGGCAGATGTTTAATTGAATTTGAATTGATCTTTTCTAAACTTTTCCAATGATCAAAAAATATCGACCTTATATTTTGATTACTTTTTATAAACTCAGCTACACGATTAGCTTTTCTATATTTTCTTAATAATTTAAGGCCTCCAAAACGTTCGATTTTTATTTTTAAAGACTCATCATATTTCTCAAAATCATCTGCTTTATCAGCAAATACTTTTACTGGTCCATGATTAGACAAAGCATCTGCAAGCCCACCCATTAGACTCTGCATTCCTCCAACTTCTGGAGGAAAACTTCGTGTAGATATTACAAACATTAGTTAGTCCACTTAATATTACAACCCATACTTGGAATTTGTTCGTTTGGCCCTTTTCCAGTCTTAATAATTTGTTGCATAGCCTTTAAGAGATCACTTTCAGAGTTTCTTAGTGGTTTTAAATTTTTTAATTCTCTAATTCTTCCTCTGTATTGTAATTCAAGTTTATTATTATAGCCAAAAAAATCTGGTGTGCATACCGCCCCATACTTTTTAGCAACCTCTTGAGTTTCATCAATCAGATATGGAAAATTGAAACTGTATTTTTTACTAAAATTGATCATATTTTCAAAAGAGTCTTCTGGATAATTTTTAGTATCATTTGACATTATTGCTATTGATTTTAAACCTTTTTTTTCTAAATTTTTACAATCATTAACTATATCCTCAATAACTGCCTTTACATATGGGCAGTGATTGCAAATAAACATTATTAACAATCCATTTCGTCCAAGATGATCCTCAATTTTGTGAATTTTTTCATCCGTACCTTTCAATTTAAAAGATTTAGCTTTTTCACCAAAATTGCAGATAGGTGTTTTAGTCAAAACCATAATGTATTATACATAAAATTATGATTTATGACTTGGAAAAAAATGTTCCTGATGTTCATGAGGATGCTTGGGTTGCACCGAATGCTACAGTTGTCGGAAAGGTAAAATTAGAAAGAAATTCTAGTATTTGGTTTAACGCAGTACTTAGAGGAGATATTGAACAAATTACAATTGGAGAAAACTCAAATATTCAAGATGGAAGTGTTCTCCATACCGATCCAGGTTATCCATTAACTGTAGGCAAAGGAGTGACAGTAGGGCATATGGTAATGTTGCATGGATGTAAAATTTCTGACGATACTCTTATTGGTATAGGCAGTATAATACTTAATAATGCCAAGATAGGAAAAAATTGCATTGTTGGAGCAAATACATTGATTACTGAAAACAAAACTATTCCTGATAATTCTCTTGTAGTAGGTAGCCCTGGCAGAGTTCTTCGTAATTTAACTAAAGAAGAAATAAAAGCTATATTAGAGAACGCAAAACATTACGTTAATAATTCTAAAAGATACAAAAAATAATCATGGAATTAGCCAAGAAAACTTTTTAGTTCCCTCAAAATTTATAAACGCTCTACGATGACCTTTTGCTGCTAGGTAAAGCCATTCAATACTTTTAATTTTACATTTAATAACACTAAAGTTTTTATAACCTTCTTCACTTTCCTGTTTTGTAAAATCAAAATTATTAAATTTACTTTTTAGTCCCGAGGTAGGATCTTTAGAAACCGTCCCTGGGCTCTGAGTGACTAAGTAACATTTTCTACTTACATGACCAGTTTTTTCCCAAGACTCTTCGGCAATTTCATTTTTAAAATTTATTTCACATTTTATTTTTAACCTGAGTTGAATCTTTTCTTTTTTCCCATAAAATAACATAGAGCAATTTGGATTTTTCTTTATTTTTTCAATTTTTGAAGATCTTATATCACTGTGAAATTGGATAAAATTATTTTTTTGGTCAGCCTTTCTTAAAACAACTACTCTACCATCTTGATCTTTATCATAACCGCATATGAATACGGGAGTTCTAAATTCAGAGCTTCTGTCTTTAACAGCTTCTATTAAAAGATTCCAAAGTTTTTTTTCTATCTCTTTGAAATTTTCATAATAACTTACTTTTTCTTCTGACACGATTATTTTTTAAATCTTTTAATTAAACTTGATGTATCCCATCTGTTACCACCCATTTCCTGAATCTCTGAATAATATTTATCAACTATTTTTGTTATTGGAAGCGGTGAATTATTTCTTTCAGCTTCTTCCATGGCTATTTTCAAATCTTTTCTCATCCAATCTACAGCAAAACCATAATCAAATTTATTGTCAATCATTGTTTTATGTCTGTTTTCCATTTGCCATGATTGAGCTGCACCTTTTGAAATAACCTCTATAACTTCTTTCATATTAAGTTTTGCATTTGTTCCAAAATTAATTGCTTCTGATAAACCTTGTATCATGCCTGCCAAACAAATTTGATTTACCATTTTTGCTAACTGTCCACTCCCTGAAGGACCAAGCAGTTTCATTTTTTTTCCATAACAGCCAATTACTGACTCTGCTTTTTTAAATGATCCTGAATCTCCTCCTATCATTACAGTTAGTGCACCATTTTCTGCGCCAGCCTGTCCTCCTGAAACTGGAGCATCAAGAAAATCAAATCCTGAGTCTTTTGCTTTTTTGTAAAGTTCTCTGGCTATTTTTGCCGAAGCAGTAGTGTTATCAATATATACACAATTCTTTTTTGCTGTCTTAAATAGTCCGTTTTCTCCAATAGCAACATCTCTTAGATCATTATCATTTCCTACACATGTGAATATAAAATCACAGTCTTTTGATGCTTCAGCCGGTGTTTTTGCCATTTTGCCCTTATATTCTTTTACCCATTTTTGTGCTTTTGATGTTGTTCTATTAAAAACAGTTACATCGTGACCACCCTTTGATATATGTCCAGCCATAGGGTAACCCATAACACCAAGACCAATGAAAGAAACTTTGAAAGACATAGAATGATTATAGATATTATTAGGTCAAATTTCAAAATAATAATTTTTGGTTTTGTTTTTACTTTTTTCTCAAGTATTGGACAAAGTTTTTTCATTGGTCTTTTTAACTCGGAAATCAGAAATGAATTAAATATAAGTCATGCAGAATTTGGAAGTATTTACGGTGTAGCTACTTTATGTAGCAGTATTACACTTATTTGGATAGGTAAAAAAATTGATGAATTGAAATTAGTAAAATATTCTATCATTGTTGTTTTACTTCTTTTTTTTTCAACCATCTTTTTTTCTTATATTAATAGTGTAACTTTATTGTTAATTGGAATTTTTTTAATCAGATTATCAGGCCAAGGGTTGATGGCACATACGGCCACTACAACTGTTTCAAGATATTTTATAAAAACAAGGGGAAAAGCTCTTAGCTTCACTTGGTTTGGAATGTCTTTAGGTGAATTTATACTGCCAGTTCTGATTGTTTTTTTACTTTCATTTATGAACTGGAGAGATATTTGGATACAAATCGGAATAGCTGTTTTGATAATTCTTCCAATATTTTCTTATTTAACAATTAAAGACATAGATATTTCTTCAAGAGAAAAAGGAGAAGAAAAGTATAAGAGGAATTTACTTTTAATTAAAAGCTGGAAAAGAAGCGAGGTGCTCAAAGATACAAAATTTTATACACTTTTGCCCTATACATTAGCATGTCCATTTATAATAACAGGCATTGTTATTAATCAGTCTTTTATAGTCGAGTCTAAGGGATGGAATGAATATGCAATAGCCCAAGCATTTATGTTTTATTCTACATTAACAGTTTTAACACTTTTTATATCTGGGTATTTAGTTGACAGGTTTACAAGTAGAAAAATTCTACCATACGTGAACATACCAATGCTTTTTAGTTTGATAATCTTAATATTTTTTGATCACCCATATACGGCTTATATATTCATGGGCTTATTAGGTATAACAAATGGAATAACTAATGTACTGCTTTCATCTTTATGGGCTGAAATATATGGAGTTACATATCTTGGCTCGATAAGAGCTTTAACAGGTTCTTTTATGGTTTTTTCTACAGCAATAGCCACAGTAACTTTTGGTTTTTTGATAGATTTGGGGTATTCGATCGAGGCTATTGCTGCTTTATGCTCAATCTATATTGGAATATCGCTTATTATTATCCTAATTTTCAGAAATTTGTATAATCCAATTAGACAAAAAAAAACTTGATTTTATCCTTTCTTTTCATTAATTATTTCTGATCCTTATGGCTCGTATCACAGTAGAAGATTGTTTAGAGAAAGTAGAGAACCAATACGATTTGGTTTTACTTGCAAAAGAACGAACATCACAGCTAAATTCCGGATCAGAAATGCTAGTAGAAGAAGACAATGACAAGAGAACAGTTGTTGCTTTAAGAGAAATTGCAGAGGGAAAACTTGATGTTGGTGAACTTAAGAACAAAGCTGTTTCAAGATTAAGGAAAGAACCAGACGAAACTTTTGAAGAAGAAGAAACAGAGGAAATATTATCTGACGATTTTGAGAAACAATATAAAGGCGAAGTTTCTAAATCTGGGGTAGCAATCTTGCCTTCAAAAAGGATGAGAAAAATGCCTGTTCAGAATGCTCTTCCCAAAGATGAGGTTAAAGAAGATTTTAAAGAAGAAGGACAAGAAAAAAAACAAGAAGATAGCCCACCTCTTGAATTAACTGAAGAAGTACAAGAAGAAAAAAAATAATTGAAAATCAATAGAAAAATTTGCGTTGCTCCTATGATGGATTGTACGGATCGACACGAAAGGTATTTTTTACGATTATTAAGTAAAAATGTAATGCTCTATACTGAGATGGTTGCTACAAAATCAGCAATTCACGGAGATAGAAAAAAAATTTTAGGATTTAATAAATTTGAAAAACCTCTTGCCCTTCAAGTTGGAGGCTCAGACAAAGAAGAGTTATCTACAGTATGCAAAATAGCTGAGGATATGGGCTATGATGAGATAAATATAAATTTAGGTTGTCCAAGCAAGAAGGTTCAAAAAAATAAATTTGGTGCTTGTTTGATTAAAGAACCAGACCTTGTTGCAGATTGTATAAATAAAATGATTTCATCATGTAAAATTCCAGTAACAGCCAAAACTAGAATAGGATTTGATAAAGTAGAAAATTATGATTATTTAAATACTTTTGTTAATAAAATCTCAGAAGCAGGTTGTAAAACAATAATATTACATGCTCGAAGAGCTATTTTAAAGGGGCTTACACCAAAAGAAAATTTGAAAATACCAAAATTAAACTATCCTTTGGTATATGAAATTAAAAAAACAAATGAAAATTTAGAAGTCATAATTAATGGAGGTATTACTAATGTTTTACAAATTGAAGATCATTTAAAAAATTGTGATGGAGTTATGATAGGAAGGGCTATTTATCAAAATCCATACTTCCTAGCTGATATCGAAAATAAAATTTTTAATAATAAAAATGTTCCTTCAAGATCAGAAATAGCAGAAAAACTCGTTGAATACGTTCAAGAAGAAGTAAAAAAAGGAACTAGAGTTAACCAAATAATGAGACATACTGTTGGTTTATATCATGGACAAAACGGCGCTAATAAATGGAAAAGATATTTGAGTGATAATATGATGGCAAGAGATTCAGATTTTCAAAAAGTAAAACATATTATGACAATTGCACAAAATAATGAAAAGGCTAATCGAGTTTCTTCGTGATTGAATCTTTTGGAACAAATCAAATTTTATATTTTTTATTAATAATGGCAATTACAGCTATAGTGGCAGGATTCTTTGCAGGATTCTTTGGCATTGGGGGAGGTATTATTACAGTTCCTTGTCTTTTTTATATTTTTGGAGCTGTAGGAATGGACAAATCTTTTATCATGCACTTAGCTGTAGGAACTTCTTTCGCTATAATCGTTCCCACAGCAATAATGTCAGTTTTTACACACTATAAATATAAGGCAGTAGATTTTAGTGTCATAAGAACTTATGGAATATTTGTTGTCATTGGCGTTATTATTGGAAGTTTTTTTGCAGCATCTATGCAAACAAAATCATTAGTTCTTTTTTTCAGTGTAGTTATATATTTACTGGCTCTTAATTTAATTTTTACTAAAGATAAAACAAAAATTAAATTAAAATTCAGTCTTTTGCAAAGAACGACTCTTGGTTTTATCGTTGGTTTTGTTTCGTCTCTAATGGGTATAGGCGGTGCTATAATGAATGTACCAATATTAAAGTTTGTTGGTTATACAATAAACAAAGCAATAGGAAGTGCTGCTTCTATTGGGTTTTTAATATCTGTATTTGGTTGTATTGGTTTTTTACTTTCAGGGGTATTAATTAAATCAAATATACCTTTGAGCATTGGTTTTATAAACATACCTGCTTTTTTAATATTTATACCGATTACTATTATAATGGCAAAAGTTGGAGCCACAGCAGTTCATAAAATGAAAAGAGAAATCATAGCAAAATTATTTGGATTTTTCTTAATAATAATAGCAAGTAGATTTTTATATGACTATTTTAATCTTTAGATTTTTTGATCGTAATCACCAATTTTACCGGTCTTTTGAAGTAAATCATCTATAAAATTAAATATTTTTTTCTTTCCATCATCTGACGAAGTGCTTTCTGTAACGACAACTAAAGATGGCTTGTTTGAAGAGGCTCTTATTAGCCCCCAAGACCCATCTTCTAAAACAAATCTTACGCCGTTAACAGTTAAAATTTCTTTTATTAATTGCCCGTCTATTTTAATATTTTTATTTTTTATTTCCTTAACTTGTTTCACCAATTCCTCAACGATCATATATTTTTCCTCATCACTACAAAAAGGAGCCATTGTAGGAGACTGAAAAGTTTTTGGTAGATCCTCTGTCAAAGAACTCATGTTTTTGTTTTGGTTATTTAATAAATGACATATTTGTATTGCAGAATTAATCCCATCATCGTACCCATAACCAATAGGTTTATTAAAAAAGAAATGACCACTTTTTTCAAATCCAGCTAGAGCTTTTTCCTTATTAACTTTCCTTTTTATGTGTGAATGTCCTGTTTTCCAATATATTGTTTCACAACCATTTTTTAAAAGAATATCATCTTTTAAATATAAACCTGTAGATTTTACATCCACTATAAATTTAGATTTTTTATGTTTATCTGAGAGATTTCTTGCAATAAGCAAACCTATTTTGTCCGCAAAAATTTCATTACCTTTATTATCAATAATACCTACCCTATCACCATCTCCATCAAAACCAAAACCAATATCGGCAGTATTTTCTTTAACACATGTAGAAATAGCATTGAGCATTTTTAAATCTTCAGGATTTGGGTTGTATTTTGGAAAAGTAAAATCTAATTTACAATCTAACTCTATTACTTCACAACCTATTCCCCTTAAAATTTCTGGGGCAAACATTCCTGCTGTTCCATTGCCACAAGCTACTACAGTTTTAATTTTTTTCTTTAATTTATTTTTTTGTACTAAATTATTAATATAAATTTTTTGAAAGTTTTTTATAATTTTATCATTTCCTTTGCCCTTAAGAAATTTTTTATTTAAAGTTATTTCTTTTAATTCTCTCATTTCTTCTGGGGCATGTGTTAAACCTTTATCAATTCCCATTTTTACACCTGTCCAACCATTTTCGTTATGGCTAGCTGTTACCATTGCAATTCCATCTGCATCTAATTTAAATTGCGCAAAATAAACTGTAGGTGTTAATGACAGACCTATATCTTCAATATTACACCCAGTAGAAATCAAACCTTTTTTTAATGCTGCTTTTACCTCTTCACTATAAGACCTGTAATCGTGGCCCAGGACAACTTTTGGATTGGTTTTTTTTGTTTTATTTATGACTTGTGTGCCAATGCCTTTTCCTAAATCTTGAATTCCATCGAGATCAATGTCATCAGGATATAGCCACCTAGCATCATACTCTCTAAAACCACTCTGTTTGATTTTCATTTTTTCTAATGATTTACTAACAGTAGATTTAACAGAATTAATTTAAACTTGAAAAAACAATTATGTTCGTGTAATGTTCTATTGAAATAAGTGTTATTTAGTATATTAATATGTTTGTAACACAACATGTAGTTGTTTTACTCAAAAAGTCAGGTAAAATAAGAGAATTATGAATAAAAACGTATCTTTGGCAATAGAAAAAGCTGTCTCAAACTTGGATAGAATTGAGACTAATGATTTAAGAGACCTCAACAATAACAAGCCTGATTTATTTTCTCTTAACCAACAAACTGAATTATTTCAGAATGAAAAAGGCATAACTATAAAGATCGATAGATCTAGAGATAAAAATTTAACTGATTTTGGCAGAGCAACTTTGAGCGACAGGTATTTAGGGCAAAACGAGTCTTATCAAGATCTATTTGCAAGAGTAGCAAGCACTTATGCTGACAACAATCTTCATGCTCAAAGACTTTATAATTATATAAGTAATCTTTGGTTTATGCCAGCTACTCCGGTTCTTTCGAACGGAGGAACAGAAAGAGGATTGCCGATTTCATGTTTCCTAAATGAAGCAGGAGATAGTTTGGAAGGCATCCTGGATTTGTGGAGCGAAAATGTTTGGCTGGCTGCAAGAGGTGGTGGTATAGGAAGTTATTGGGGAAATTTAAGATCTATTGGAGAAAAAATTGGTAAAGTTGGTAAGACATCAGGAATTATTCCTTTTATTAAAGTTATGGATTCACTTACACTTGCAATAAGCCAAGGTTCTCTAAGAAGAGGTTCTGCAGCATGTTATCTACCAATTGATCATCCAGAGATAGAAGAGTTTATTGAGATGAGAAGACCAACAGGCGGCGACACTAACAGAAGATCACTGAACTTACATCATGGTGTTTTGGTTTCCGATGCTTTTATGAGAGCTGTTGAAACTGATAGTCAATGGGCATTGAGAAGTCCAAAAGATGGTTCTGTTCAAGGAACTCTTTCAGCAAGAAATTTATGGATAAGATTATTAACAGCGAGAGTTGAAACTGGTGAGCCATATATTATTTATATAGATACTGTTAACCGTCAAATTCCACAGCATCATAAGTTAGCTGGTCTAACTGTAAAGACATCAAATCTTTGTAGCGAAATTACACTTCCAACCGGTAAAGACAGAGACGGAAAAGAAAGAACAGCTGTATGCTGTCTATCTTCACTAAACATTGAAAAATATGATGAATGGAAAGATGATAAAAATTTTGTAGAAGATATTATGAGGTTTTTAGACAACGTTCTTCAAGACTTTATCAATAAGGCTCCAGATAGTTTTGAGAATGCGAAATATGCAGCTGCCAGAGAGAGAAGTGTTGGACTTGGAGTAATGGGTTTACACTCTTTTTTCCAACAAAAAAATATACCTTTTGGATCTGTTATGAGTAAAGTATGGAATAAAAAAATATTTAAAAATATACATGAAAAAGTTGATAAAGCATCAAAAGATCTTGCAGAAGAAAGAGGCCCATGCCCAGATGCTGCAGAATTTGGAATAAAAGAAAGATTTTCAAACAAAACAGCGATTGCACCAACGGCTTCTATATCAATCATATGTGGTGGTGCCTCTCCTGGAATAGAACCAATAGCGGCTAATAGCTATACGCATAAAACTTTATCAGGTTCTTATAACGTGAAAAATAAATATCTTACTAAAGTTTTGGAAAAACATGAAAAAAATACGGCTGAGATCTGGTCGAGTATTACAACCAATCAAGGCTCTGTCTCTCATTTAAATTTTTTAACTAAAGAAGAGAAAGAAACCTTCAAAACAGCTTTTGAGATTGACCAAAAATGGGTTGTAGAGCTAGGTGCCGACAGAACTCCTCATGTTTCTCAAGCACAATCGGTTAATGTCTTTGTTCCAGCCGATGTTCACAAAAAAGATCTCCATCAGTTACACTTTCAGGCCTGGAAGAAAGGACTAAAAAGCCTTTACTATTGTAGATCTAAATCAATTCAAAGGGCAGAAAATATTAATGAAGGTTCATCAACAGATGTGACAAAGAATGTTTATTCAAATAAAAAAGAATCAAGTAATGAAGAAGATAAATATGAGGAATGTTTATCATGTCAGTAATTAACTTAAAAAAAGATAAAGAAGTTTTCAAAGGCGGTCTGTTAGTAGAGAATCCAGTTTATAAACCATTTAGGTATCCTTGGTGCTATGATGCATGGTTAACGCAACAAAGAATACATTGGTTGCCTGAGGAAGTTCCTCTTGGAGATGATGTGAGAGATTGGCAAAAAAATCTTTCCCAAGGAGAGAAAAATCTTCTAACGCAAATTTTCAGATTTTTTACACAAGCAGATGTTGAAGTTAATAACTGTTATTTAAGGCATTACACAACAGTATTTAAACCAACAGAGGTATTGATGATGATGACAGCTTTTGCTGCAATGGAGACAGTTCATATTGCAGCATATTCTCATTTACTTGATACAATAGGTATGCCTGAGTCAGAATATTCAGCTTTTATGAAATATAAAGAAATGAAGGACAAATATGATTATATGCAAGGATTTAATGTGAACTCAAAAGCCGATATTGCAAAAACAGTTGCAGTATTTAGCGCTTTTACAGAAGGTCTTCAGCTTTTTGCTAGTTTTGCAATTCTATTAAATTTTCCAAGACACAATAAGATGAAGGGTATGGGCCAAATTGTTACTTGGTCTGTAAGGGATGAAACGCTTCATTGTAATTCGATGATTAGATTATTTAGAGCGTTTATTAAAGAGAACCCTGAAATTTGGAATGAGAAATTAAAAAAAGAACTTTATGATGCATGTAAAACTATCGTTGCACATGAAGACTCATTCATAGATCTAGCTTTCCAAATGGGACCAATCGAAGGTTTAACCGCAGATCAAGTAAAAAAATATATAAGATGGATAGGGGATAGAAGGTTGGTTCAATTAGGCCTAAATCCAATTTACAAAATAGACAAAAACCCTCTTACTTGGTTAGATACAATGCTTAATGCTGTTGAGCACATGAATTTCTTTGAAGGAAGAGCAACTGAATATTCTAAAGCTTCAACCAAGGGATCTTGGGCTGAAGCATTCTCGTAAACTATCTAACGTTTAAAGCAAGAACTTTTCTGTGATCACTACCTTTGTATTTTGATAATGGTCTAATTAGTTTATTAGCTGTGTGCTGTTCCATAATATGAGCTGACCAACCAGTAATTCTCGCCATTACAAAAACAGGTGTAAAGAAATCTGTATCGATACCCATCAAGTGATAAGTTGGTCCACACGGATAATCTACATTTGGGTGAATATTTTTTCTTTTAAGCATAACTTTCTCTAAAATCTCATATATCTTAGGGTATTTGGTATTATTTGTGATTTCTGCCACTTTTAAAAAATACTTCTTCATTGTTGGAACTCTTGAGTCACCACTTCTATAAACCCTGTGGCCAAAACCCATAACAACCTTTTTTTTATCTAAGGAATTATTTATCCATGCTTCAGCTTTTTCTGGTTTTTTTATTTCATTAAACATATGCATTACGGCTTCGTTAGCACCACCATGTAGAGGTCCTTTTAAGCTTGCAATAGCCCCTGTAATTGCACCATGCATATCAGAAAGACTGCTAGTGATTGTTCTGGCTGTAAAAGTAGAGACATTAAAGCTATGTTCAGCATAAAGTATCATAGAGACATCAAATGCTTTTACAATTTGTTGATTTGGAACTTTACCAAACATCATATTAAAGAAGTTTTCTGAATAAGATAATTTTTTATTTGGTGGTATAAATTTTTTACCTTTCCGAGCTCTAAAATAAGCAGCAACTGCTGTAGGGGTTTGAGCAAAAATTCTCATTGCTTTTCTCATATTAGCTTTTGGTGAATTGTCTCTAACATCTTTATCTTCTAGACCCATCAAACTTACAGCAGTTCTTATTGCGTCCATTGGATGAGCTTTTTTTGGCATATTTTTAATATCATTAAGAATTTGTTTAGAAAGTTTTCGATTATTTCTTTCATCTTTTATAAATTTTTTTAATTCTTTCGATTTTGGAAGTTCACCATTTAAAACCAGATAGGCAACTTCCTCAAAATTACACTTTTGGCACAGATCTTGAACTTTGTAACCTCTGTAAGTTAATGAATTTATTTCAGGCATAACTTGGGAAATCGTGGTTTCATCCACAACAATGCCCATTAAGCCTTTTTTTATTTCTTCACTCATCTTTACTCATGCCCCTCAGTTTTAAAATCGGTAATTTTTTTATCAGGAGTATTATATTTCTCATACTCCACAAG
>CETM01003210.1_pt1 | contig 12364 bp, 9 predicted proteins | sample 361451 | NCBI WGS metagenome assembly CETM01 (sample SAMEA2622690, study PRJEB7988) | marine metagenome | isolation source: saline water (ENVO:00002010), including
TAAAGTCTCTCCGTCGTCGTCGACAAGAATGACTCCGTCTTCAGCTTGTTCTGTATTGGATTCCGGATCTCCGTTTCCATTTCCTTCGGGGGTTGTGACAGTGTTTTCTTCGTCTGGGTTGGTGATTTCCGGATTCGCGTTGTCGGGATTTGTCTGTGTAATCTGATTGTTTTCAGGAGTCGTCTCGTCTCCACCATTGTCGATGGTGGAATTATTAAGAAACACTATAAAGAGTATGATGCCCAACACTCCCGCTCCCATGCCTCCCCAAAGAATTGGACTAGCCCAGGGAGACTTACGTTTCCGACGGTGTCGCCGAGAGACGGACGACGGTCTTGGCTTCGGTTTTGATTCCGTTCGTTCACCATTTGCATCCGATTTGTTTTCAGAAGGTACGGTCTTGCTGGCGACGGCGCCTCGAACGTTTGTTGTAGTCGTTGCCTTAGGTAAGGATTCGGATTTAGGAGGAGGGAGCGGCCCTAGATTGAAGATGGCACTTTCTGTGGTCAGAGCGGCTTCGTATTCGATAAGTGAATCCGCATGACGACTGGCTTGGGTTTGGTGTTGCAATTCAGCGGGGACGAGCAGTCTCAGTTTGTCCGCAACTTCTCGAGCTGACTGAAAGCGAGTGTTCGGATTTTTAGCCATCAAATAATTCAAGAACTGACTGACATTGTCTTCGACACCGAACGGGGATAAGTCATCAATGGGGGTGTTTGCGTGGCGTTGCAGTTTTTCCTGAATCGAGCCACCTGGAAAGGGCACCATACCGGTCAGCATCTGGAACAGGATGCTTCCCAGACTGTAGATGTCAGACTGTGCAGTGGGCAGACTTCCGGGTAATTGCCATTCCGGCGCCATGTAATCTGCAGCAGCAACAAAATCGGGCGTGCTTTCGTCGGCAGGCAGACTTAACGGTCGCGTGATCTCATCAAAATGATGAATGATTTTGATTTGGTTCTGGTTGTTCACCCAAATTCGCTCAGGCCTCAAGCGACCGTAAATCCGTTGGGTTTGATGTAGATGCGCCAAACCATCAGCGATTTGCCAGGCCAGATGACAGGCGGTCGTTGAATCGAGTCTGGAGGTGGACTTGAGTTTATCCGCTAACGTTGTCAGACCGTCCTGTTCGTATCCGGGATCTTCCAGAACGACGTAGCGAAACGATACCTGATCCACCAGATCAAAGACTCGCCAGATCCTGGAGTCTTTAATGGTGGCAACTGCTTTGACCTGCTCGGTAACCTGACTCCAAACGGCAGAATTCTTAAATTGCTCGCCGGTTAGAAAGTGAAGAAAAACGGCGTGCCCGGTATCAATGTGATTGGCCTGAAACCATCCGTTCAAGGCTCCTTGAGTCATTCGATTGGTGACCCGATAGCGACCGAAGTCGAATGGTCCTTTTCGCCCTTTGAGCAGGACCTTGGCTTGATAGGAGGTGAGTTTTCCGGATTTAATAAGCCAGGCTGCGACACTTTTGGGCTGATCCATCTCCGGCTTCTCAGTAACCAGTCGGGCAAACTGTTGACGCAAATCAGCGCACTGCTGAGAATCCAGCAGACCGCTATCGCGTAGGTTGAGCCAAAAGTCGGATATCGTTGTCATCGTGGCTTAGTATTGGGCTCCGGTTGCGGATAGCGTTCGAGAACCTGCGAGCACTTGCTCGACGGTTGTTTTAATAATTTCACAAGCCGTTTGTATTTGCTCGGCGGAAACATCCAGATGAGTCACCATCCGAATGCGTTGGGGGCCCAACGCTAAGCAGCGGACCCCCTGACTTTCGAGTTCACCGGCTAGTGCAGCGGCTGTTCCGATTTTTTCATCAACATCCATCATGACGATATTAGTTTCCACAGGTCCGGGCAGGGAGAGTCCTTCTGTCGCTGTAATGATGTTTGCTAGTTCTTGAGCGTTTTCATGATCGTCACTCATACGTTCGATATTGTGTTGAAGCGCGTAGAGAGCACCTGCGGCGATCACTCCGGCTTGCCGCATACCGCCTCCGAATGCTTTACGATGTCGACGTGCAAAATACATTTGTTCTTTCGTACCGCAGAGGGCGGAGCCGACTGGAGCGCCGAGTCCTTTGCTGAAACAGATGGAAACCGTATCAAAATGACTAGACCATTCTTTCGCTGAAATTCCGGAAGCGGCAACAGCATTGAAGAGTCGCGCTCCGTCGAGATGTGTTTTGAGTCCATTTTCATGAGCCCAATTGCAAATTTGCTTCACATTCTCATACGGCTGGACACGACCACCTCCCCGGTTATGCGTGTTTTCCAGACAGAGTAAACGTGTGATTGGAAAGTGTTCGTTGTCTGCTTTGATCGTGCCGAGTAGCTGTTCAGGTTCGAGCACTCCGTTATGACCTGGTACGAGCGAAGCTGTCAGACCACTTAGTGATGCGTAAGCTCCCTGTTCATAGCTGTAAATGTGACACCCCGATTCACAAATGAATTCCTCACCAGGTCGACAGTGCACTCGCAATCCGATCTGATTGGTCATCGTGCCGGAGGGCATGAAGATAGCGGCTTCTTTACCGGTTAGTTCGGCAATGAGATCTTGTAGCGCACCGACAGTGGGGTCCACATCGATGACATCATCATCCACTTCACAGTTAGCAATAAAGTCCCTCATCGCAGCAGAGGGTTTTGTCACGGTGTCACTTCGCAGGTCGATAGGTTTGGTCATATTAATTCGAATAGAGGTTATTCCCAACAGTGTGAAAACAACAGTCGGGAGATTGTGTCGTTTATGGCAATGGTAGACCTCAGCAGACTCGAGTCAAACCATGAATCAAGATGGTCGTCCTCTCGTTTTAGCGGAGTTCATTTCTATTATGAATGGCTGGCATGCTGCTGGGAATTACCTCGGGAGAGTTTAATTGGGATTATGATGAAAATAGGCGAAGGAAGAGTTTCTAAGGGGGCGGTCGGCTTTAGAGGTCGTTATTTGCGGGGTTATCAAATCAGGTATCTGTGACCACAATGAAGGATTAGCAAGAGAGTAACTCGGTAAATCCATTATTGCGATGAGTGATAACGCCTTAACAATTCAGCGAATTGACACCCGTCATGACAATGTGCATACGGCACTGAATAAGCTGCGCGAAAAACTGTCACCCAACGGGAATATTGTGAGCGAAGCCGGGCGTCAAAGAACGATCGCCGTTTTTGGTGAACCTCTCACCCCTCAACAGGTTGTGGAGAGAATCTGTGCGGAAGTCCGCCAGGATGGATTAGAGGTTGTACTCAAATACAACCGATTACTGGACGGGGCAGAATTAACCGCAGATTCATTACGTGTAAGCGTTGCGGAATTAGAAGCCGCTCATCGTGCTGCGGATCCTGAGTTTCTGGCGACGATTGGTCGGATCCATGACAATATCATGGAATTCCAAACGGCGATTCTCCACCAGCTGGTTTCACTTGAAAGTAAGCCCGGAGTTAAACTTGCGCAGCGATATACCCCAATGCGGCGTGCAGGATTGTGCATTCCCGGCGGCGCTGCTGCTTATCCGTCGACGGTATTGATGACTGCCGTCCCTGCCATGGCTGCAGGCGTGGAGGAAATCGCCGTGATGGCACCACCCACGGACTTTGGGTCAAATAATCCCGACCTGTTAGCGACCTGTCATGAAATTGGGATCAAAGAAGTTTATCGTATGGGAGGTGCCCATGGAGTGGCTGCCCTTGCGTACGGACTCGAGAACCTTACTCCGGTTGATATCATCGTGGGACCGGGCAATTTGTTTGTCGCTTTGGCGAAGAAGTTGGTCTACGGTCAGGTTGCCATTGATTCGATCGCCGGGCCAAGTGAAGTGGTTGTGATTGCGGACGAAACAACGCGTGCAGATTACACGGCGGCTGATTTGCTTGCTCAGGCCGAGCACGCACCGGGAGCCAGCATTCTGGTGACCTGGAGTGAAGACGTCTTAGAGCAAACGGCGAGTGAATTGGAGCGACAGGTGGCAACACTTAGCCGTGAAGACTTAACACGCCAAAGCCTGGAAGATTTTGGGGCATTGATTCTGGTGAAGGACCAGGACGAAGCGGTGGAAATCACGAATCTGATTTGTCCGGAACATTTGCATATTGCGATAGATGAACCTCACGCTCTACAGCAGAGGTTAATAACAGCCGGCGCAACCTTTATGGGAAATCATACGCCTGTGGCGTTAGGAGATTACGTTGCGGGGCCTTCACATACTTTACCTACTTCCGGTACTGCTCGATGGGCATCCGGCCTTTCGTCGAATGACTTCCTAAGATCCAGCAGCGTTCTCGAATTTACACGTGAGGCCATGCTTGCTGTTGCAGAAGACGTCCAAAGGATGGCTGAGAAAGAAGGCTTAACCGCTCACCGTGCCAGTGTGGATATTCGAGTCGAAGGTTAAGTGGGAATCAGAAGATGAGTTTTGTACGAAATAATATTTCGCAACTGGCAGGTTATGTGCCTGGAGAACAGCCTCAGGGTGGAAAGTTCATCAAGCTCAATACCAATGAAAACCCGTACCCACCCTCAGCCAAAGTGGTTGAAGCAATTCAGGTAGCGGCCGAAAAACTAGTCCGATATCCCGATCCTGTTTCGACAGCTTTTCGCCTGGCAGCTGGCCAGGCACTGAATGTCAATCCTGACTGGATTGTATGTGGTAACGGAAGTGATGATATTCTGACAATCCTGACCAGGTCCTTTGTGGATCAGGGGGATTTAATTCGTTTGCCCAATCCCAGCTATATTCTTTATCGAACGCTTGCTGAGATTCAGGGAGCTCGATATCAGGAAATTAACTTTAACGACGACTGGACGCTACCAGCAAGTTTCGCTGCGGCGGATGACGGACTCAAACTGGTTTTCCTGCCGAATCCCAATAGTCCGACCGGGACGGTTGTCAGTCAGGAAGACATTCTGGCGTTGGCAGATAAACTTCCCTGTCCGATTCTAATCGATGAAGCCTATGTCGATTTTGCAGATTTCAACTGTATCGATCTGGTTAAGCAAAACGAGAAGATCATGGTCTCAAGGACGCTCAGTAAGTCCTATGGGCTGGCAGGATTGCGGTTTGGATTTCTGGTCGCTCAGCCCACGATTATCGAGCAGCTGTTAAAGGTGAAGGACTCCTACAACTGTGATGCTTTGTCCATTGCCGGAGCGACGGCTGCGATGTCGGATCAGGACTGGTTGCGGGATAATGTCGCCAGGATCCGGGCTACGCGGAGCGACTTGCAGGAAAAACTGACACAACTCGGATTTGAGGTAATACCCTCACAAGCCAACTTTGTCTGGTGCACGCACTCCGAAGCTGAAGTGAAGCCTATTTATGAGTATCTCAAAGAGAACCGCATCCTGGTTCGGTACATGAGCTATCCTAACTGGAAGGAAGGCCTCCGCATCAGCGTGGGCACAGATGACCAGATAAACGCTTGTTTGGGCTTAATTCAAAGTAAGGTGTAACTTATGGCTCGTACGGCTGAAATTGATCGTAAGACTGCCGAAACGGATATTCAACTCTCAGTCAATCTTGATGGCTCCGGCAAATCAGATATTCAGACGGGCGTTGGTTTTTTTGACCACATGTTGGAGCTGTTTGCTCGACACGCAGTGATTGACCTGACAGTGCGAGCCAACGGTGATCTGCATGTGGATCAACATCATACAGTGGAAGACACAGGTATCTGTCTGGGCCAGGCCGTCAAGCAGGCACTAGGCGATAAGGCGGGTATTCGACGCTATGGCCACTTCACGTTGCCCATGGAAGAAACACTCGTGAATGTCGCGATTGATCTTAGCGGTCGTTACTATATGGTTTTTAATGCCGAGTTCCCAAGTTCTAAGATTGGCGATTTTGATAGCGAACTTGTGGAAGACTTTTGGCAGGCATTTGCTGCCAATGTCCTGGGTAATTATCACGTGAATGTGCACTACGGTCGCAATAGTCATCACATCAGTGAAGGTATCTTCAAATGCACCGCTCGTGCATTACGAATGGCGATCGAAGCCGACCCACGTATCGAAGGGATGATTCCTTCCACCAAAGGCACTCTCTAAGACAACCGAAAAACAAAAAGGAGCTGGATGCTTATGCCCCCAGCTCTTTTTTTATGCGTTGTCGTTTTGCAATAGCCTGAATCGAATTCCAGCTTAATCGATATCCTGTTCGAGATATCGAGCGAGTTGGTGGAAGTCGCTGTCCGGTTGAATATAGCGAACGACCGTGACCAGATTCACTGGGTCGACGAGTTCTTCGAACGGTACATAACGTAGGTCAAACTGGTTTTTAACGCTAACCATCACTCCGTTCAGCCCTTCTTCGACAAGTGCTCGAAATGCACCGACGCCTAACTGGCTTCCCAGCATCACGTCAAACGCAGTTGGTTGAGTACATCGTGACTCGTACCCGAGTTGCAAGCCGTTGATTTTACGGGTCTTTCCGGTAGCTGCTTCATAAGCTGCGCTGAGGCGTTTGGTTAGTAGCTGACCAAGGTTGATTTGAGAGATGGCAATGTGTCCGTGGTCGTCACGTGGAATACCTTCGAGGTAACTGTAAGGCAGGTATTCGGCCAGGCCTTCAGCAACGACGATCACGCCAAACTCTTTACCCTGCTCTTCACGTTTAATCATGGTCCGGACAGCACGATCCATGAGTTTATCCATGTTCATGATTTTCCGGGTTTCCTGTTCACCACTTACCGGGTTGGTAATGGTCTCTTCATCGGCGTAGTCACCCATGACGTCTTCGACGCTGATTGCCAGGCAGGCTTCACCGGAGATGGCAGCGCCATAGGCCAGCCAGCCGGCGCTACGCCCCATCGCTTCACAAAGGAAATACGCTCGTCCAGCCGCCGCGTCGAACATGAGGTTACGGATTTCGGTAGCCAGGAAGTCGACAGCCGAGAAAAACCCAAAGGTGAAGTCGATGCCCATGTAATCGTTGTCGATTGTTTTGGGTAAATGGACCACGGGCATTTTCTTGGCATCGTCGCCAAGTGTGTCCTGAAAGAGCTTGAATTTATTGGCCGTTTTTAGAGTGTCGTCGCCGCCGATCGAAATAAAGGCGTCCACATCCAGCGAGCGTAAGGCATTATAGGTACGCAGCATAGGAGCGGTACGTTCCGGGTCGTTGAGGTGCTCCGGGTCCGAAATGACCTTACCAGGGTTCGCTCGGGCTGTACCGATCATGATTCCCGGTGTCGTACGAGCGCGTTCCAAACTATCCTCGCCAAGAATGACGTAGTCTTTTCCTTCTTCGAGCGGAGTGCTACCGTCGTATTCCTGCAGTGACGAGTACCCGTGGCGAATACCGATCACTTCAGTGCCACCACGTGTAAAGGCAATCGCGGCAGCTCCGATGACTGAATTCGCAGCCGGTGCCGGTCCGCCGGAGAACAGAATCGCGACTCGTTTTATAGGGTTGTCAGAAGTCTTGGGTCTGGCCAGAGGATCGCTCATGACGGTGTTGGCTCCGGGAATAATGGACACAGGAAAGGGAATCAGCAAAACATCAGTTTAAGCTCGTGGCATGAAATCGAAAACCACTGCCTATAAAAAACAACTTGCGCGTACCGTAGGCTCGGTGGATTCGTTAATCCCAGGTTGATTATCGCGTAAGAAAATCGTCGAGTCGCGCTTAAAAGGTTCGTTCGACGAATTTTGTATCGATCGTACCTGCCACGAATTCCGGGTGCGACAACACTTTCTTGTGGAAAGAGGCCGTGGTTTCGATACCACCGACCTGAAGTTCGTCCAGACAACGAATCATGGTAGTAATGGCTTCTTCCCGGGTGGCTTGGTGGACCAGTAGTTTACCGATCATCGAGTCGTAATAAGGAGGTACGGTGTAACCGGCATAGACGTGGGAGTCCCAACGCACTCCAAATCCTCCCGGAATGACCAGATGTTCAATTTTTCCGGGACATGGTTGGAAATTCTTATCCGGGTTCTCGGCATTAATACGACATTCAATCGCATGCCCTTCGCATTTTACATCGTCCTGAGTAAACGGCAGTTTTTCGCCAGCGGCGACAATGATTTGATTTTTGATCAGATCAACGCCGGTTACTAGTTCCGAAACCGGGTGCTCTACCTGAATTCGGGCATTGACTTCGATAAAGTAGAAGTTGTTATCTCCGTCCACAATGAATTCGACAGTACCGGCATTATAGTAATTCGCTTCACGAATCATTCGTACCGCGGCATCGCAAATTGCCGTACGCACTTCGACGGGCAGATTGGTTGCCGGAGACTCTTCAATGAGCTTTTGGTGTCGTCGTTGCGTGGAGCAGTCTCGTTCCCACAGGTGGATGACGTTTCCATGCTGGTCTGCAATTACCTGCACTTCAACGTGTCGAGGGTTGCCTACATATTTTTCCAGATAGATGCCGGCATTGCCAAAGGCTGCTGCGGCTTCCTGCTGAGCGGCCTGTAATGCATTTTCTAGATCATCTTCAGTTTCGGCAACTCGCATTCCCTTCCCGCCACCACCGGCGGTCGCTTTGATCAGCACGGGAAATCCGATTTCTGCTGCAACGCGTTTCGCTTCTTTGACGTCGTCAATCAGTCCGTCCGAACCAGGAACAACCGGGACATCGGCCGCGCGAGCCATCTTGCGAGCTGTGTTCTTGTCTCCCAGTTTCTCCATCGATTCCGGAAGCGGTCCGATGAAGTCGATTTCGCAATTGCGGCAAACATCATTGAAGTGAGCGTTTTCTGCGAGGAATCCGTAGCCGGGGTGAATCGCATCGGCGTTGCCGACTTCAGCGGCACTGATCACACGATCGATTTTCAAATAACTTTCGTTGGAACGGGCACCACCTACGCAGTAGGCTTCGTCGGCCAGATCGAGATAAGCGGCACCACGGTCACCTTCACTAAAGATTGCAATCGTTTCAATGCCCAGTTCTTTACAGGCACGAATGACTCGTAATGCAATTTCGCCTCGGTTTGCGACTAGAATACGTTTGTACATGGCTGGTGAGTTTGTTCTCTCAAAAGACGGAGTCAGTGACGTTTTGAACTGGCTCGAAGGGTTAACCGCGAGTATCCACCTTGAACATGGGTTTACCACAATCCACGGGATCTTGATCGTTGACGAGAATGGCAACAACTTTGCCACTTACGTCAGCTGAGATTTCATTGAATACTTTCATTGCTTCCACAATACAAACGGTTGTGTCTGCTCCAATACTATCACCGACGCTAACAAAGGCGGGTGAATCCGGATTGGGAGCATTGTAGAACGTTCCAACCATAGGACTGTTAATTGTCACAATGTGATCGCCCTCGTCATCGGTCGGGGCATCATCGGCTGGAGCAGCTGGAGCTGCCGGAGCGGGCGCAGGTGCAACAGCGGTAATCGGCTGAACGACGCCCCCACGAGACAATCTGACTTTTTGACCGTCCTGTTCCAGATCGATTTCGGTCAAGTCATTTTCCTTCATGAATTCAACGTACTGAAGGAGACGTTCCATATCGAAGACGTTACTGGATTTCGCCATGGTCTGATATTCTTCCTCTAATGATGCTCTTGGTTTCACGATAATAAGCAATTTTAAGCATAATTGCCTAAAACTACTAAGGGGTAACTACCTTATTTATAGTTACTATATCTCCCCTGTTTATCGGCTATCCAGAGCAATTAACAAGTGATTTTTCGTTGGCAAGCGGGATTTTCTCTTATAGTTCCACAATTGCATCTTCTAGTTTCTTAGGAACACTGGTCAAAACTTCATGTCCGTCTTTAGTAACCAGGACATCATCTTCAATGCGTACTCCTCCCCAACCAGGCAGATAAATCCCCGGTTCGACAGTCACCACCATGCCCGGTTCAAGTGGCATATGTTGATTGGAGGCAAGGCGAGGATATTCATGGATGAACGTCCCGATACCGTGTCCGAGGCTATGGCCAAAGTACTTGCCATAGCCCGCATTGGCTATGTGATTACGAGCGGCAGCATCTACTTTACTCATAATCGCGCCAGGCTTAATCGCTTTGATGGCCTTTAATTGAGCCTGCAAAACAGTGTTGTAGACCTTTTCGAATTTTGCCGTTAGTTTTCCAGTGACAATAGTGCGTGTGATGTCGCTAAGGTACCGGTCGTAATCAGCTCCCCAGTCAAACAAACAGAATTGATCGTCTCCGATGCGTTGTTCACCAGGCTGAGCATGAGGTAGTGCGGCTTGAGGACCGACGGCGACAATGGGGTCGAAGCTGGTTCCTCGCCCTCCAAATTGTCGAATCTGATGTTCCAGATTAAATGCAATTTCCTTCTCTGTTTGCTCAGCGGTCAGCGATGCCTTGATGACCTCGAAAGCCTTTTGAGCCGCTTTGACGGCATTTCGGATGGAGGCAATTTCCTGCTTGTCTTTGATCTCTCGCAGCTTCTCTACGACGCTCGAGGTTGTCACTAAATTGACATGAGGTAATGCTTCCGCCAGTGCCTCGGCCTGTCCGAGTGAAAGTGAATTCCCTTCCAGTGCAACCGCTGAAACCTTGGCTTTAACAATCAGCTTGCGACTGGCTTCCACCATCGACTCGACCGACGGTCGAATACAGGCTTCGATATCAGGACAGTCATGTTCGATTTCCTGAATGTATCGAAAGTCGCTAATGATGATCGTGTTTTTGGGAAGCACCAACAGGTAGCTCGAGTCACCGCTGAATCCGGATAAGTAAGTAACATTTAACTCGTCCGTTACAAGCATGGCGGGAATGCCCTGTCGCTTGAGGGCCGCACGAAGTTTCTTTCGTCGTTGAGCGAAACGGCTCATAATTCTTATCTCCTTTACTCCCAGTTCGGTATTGCCGGGCTTGCGTGGCTGACGATGACTAACCGGAAGGCTGGTTATTTTCATCGACATGAACGACCACAGGACTATGTGGTTGCTGGTCATCATACGCGGCATAACTGCAAATGATGACCATTTCGCCTGGCTTCATCAGGTGTGCTGCCGCTCCGTTAATACAAATCCGGCCCGAACCACGTTCCGCGACAATGGCGTAGGTCGTCAATCGAGTGCCACTGGTGATATTGTAAATATCGACCTGTTCGTGCTCGCGAATATCGGCCAATTCAAGTAACGCCTGGTCAATGGAAACGGAACCCTCATAATGCAGCTCGGCTTCGGTCACCGTTGCTCGGTGAATTTTGCTTTTTAATAATGTGCGGATCATGCAAGTAGGTTTGGGAACTTGTATGGAAAGTGCTGTTCCCGGCAGGAGGAAAAGCACGGTGCTGGGAAATGAATTCCTGCCGTGGATGTCACCATCTTAAGTCAGAATCATGGATTTGTAGAGGTGCGTTGAGCGGAGAATCCGGTTCTCGATCGGGAAACTCCTATGTGTCTGGTCTTATCCTCCTCCAAGTCCTGCAATCACAAAGGCTAAGCCAATAATTGCAAAACAGGCCAACACGGAAACTACAAAACCAACGATGTCTGCCCTGGTGGGCTTCTGGAATTCCAATTGACTATTGGGAAACAACTTCACTCGGTCGGCAGGTTGTTCGCCGGCATAGACAGCTTCCAGTTTGGCTTTGTCCGCTGCGGGATCGGCAATGACACGAGTTTTCATTTTGGCGTAATAACGATCCAATGCTTCCTGCGAATTCCCCGCTCCAATCGCACTGGTAATAAAGCTGGCAAGGATCATGACCAGGAACGGCATGATGATTTTGGGTACGAGCTCAAGTGCATTACGATTCGCTTTGGATTGGCCGGCAATGTCCACGCCCAGAGGCAGGAAGAATGCCAGATTGAGTTTGAAGTTTCCTTCGCCCTTCATCGGTGTCCCTTCCGGGTAACCATAAATGGTCGTTGTCGTATCACCGTCAGCGATCACCTCGACGATCTCCGGTTTGATCGTAGCATCGACCGGTACGACGCGATCCCAAAACAATGCCTGCCCACCACTCCACATCTTTTGACTTCCGTCTTTGTTTTTCTCAAAAGAACGGGGAGACGTGACGTCGATTGTCGACTTGCCCACTTCGAGCTGGATGACTCCAGTACTATCTTCATTGGGCACCTGAATGATGGTTCGGTCGGAATTAACAAACTGCGGTCGTAGTTCGGCATGCGCCGTTTTCGCCGGGCCTTCGGCCATCGCCGCATGATCCTTATTCCAGGCGTCGAGCTGCAACCCCAGGTGTTTACGTATTGTCGGCTTTGTTAGGACCTCTTTTTTCAGCGTATGCTTCATGGCATCGGTTTGCAGGTATGATTCATTGGTACGCCAGGAGGGAGCCAGCTTTGGGCCGAAGAACGGAATCATCGTAAAGAACAATAAACAGTAGGCTACGGTTATCCAGGCTGCTTTGGTCGTCGCTTTTCGCCAGTACATCCCAACCCAAAATGGAGCAGCAAAAAC
>CETM01072015.1_pt1 | contig 12363 bp, 10 predicted proteins | sample 361451 | NCBI WGS metagenome assembly CETM01 (sample SAMEA2622690, study PRJEB7988) | marine metagenome | isolation source: saline water (ENVO:00002010), including
TCAAGAAATCAGAGGTTTAGGACTATTATTAGGAATAAAAACTAAATCTAATAATTTAGAAATTAATAAATTATTTGAAAATAAAGGATTGCTTTCAGTTCCAGCTTCAGACAATGTAGTTAGATTTGCTCCACCATTAATAATTAATAAAGATCATATTGATGAAGCAATTACAAAAATATCTGAGGCATTGAGTGAAAAAAAATAAAATTTTATTGCATTAGTTGAAGAAATATAGAATCTTAATTATAAATAATTTATGAATTATAGAAAAAATATTTTATTTTTTTTTATTTTGATTTCATTTTTTTTCATAATTTCTTGTCAATCAAATACTATTAAAAAAGATGTTCTATTTGATAATGAAATATTAAATCAAATAAGTATTAACTCTGAAAAAAAAGATATTATTGTATCATATCAATATTCATTAGTTGATCCATATATTGATCACTTGATTGAAATTCACCCATCTAAAAGAATATCTTCTTGGATAAATTCAAATATAAATAATTTTGGGACTATGAATAAGTTGTTAATTAATATCAAAGATGCGTCAATTAAAAGATCTGAAATAATAAACCAAATAAAGGTAGCTGGTGTTTTAAAAGATAATAAGGAATATAAATATGAGATGAATATAGTACTTCAATATTTATTAATTGATGATAATGGAAATGATCTTGTATCTACAGATGTTCGAGTTAAGAGAACTACAACTTCTAACAGGTATATTTCTATTAATGAAAGTGATTTTATACTAGATAATCTTACTTATGAGTCTTTAAAAGACATTGCTAAAAAATCAGAAGAAATGTTGAAATTACACATGTCTGAATATATTTTGTAATTTACTTTCTCCAAAAAGCAAAAGAAACTACTACTAATAACGTAAATATTTCTAACCTTCCTATTAACATTGTTAGTGAAAGAATCCATTTTGCTAATACTGGCAGAGAGTTATAATTGCCAGAAGGGCCAATTAATTCTCCAAGTCCGGGTCCAACATTTGAAATTGCTGAAGCTGCAGCTGAAATAGCTGTTAAGTAATCTAAACCAAGGAAACTTAGAGAAATAGAAGCAATAATAAAAATTAAAATATACATAAAGAAAAAACCCATTATTGAATTAAATGCATCTTCGGATACGGTTTTTTTATTAAATGTGGTAATAAAAACACCATGGGGTTGTATCAATTTTCTTATTTGTGATTGTGCTCCTCTAAATAATAATTGTAATCGAAATATTTTAATTCCTCCCGTAGTTGACCCAGCACATCCACCTATAAACATTATAGTAAACATTATTACAATACCAAATCCGCCCCAAAGACTATAATTAGAGTTGCTATATCCTGTACCAGTTAAGATCGATACAATATTAAAAAGTGATATTTGGAATAATTTTGAAATTTCAATTGAAGAAGTTAAAAACAGCCATAAAGAAGTAAGACAAGAAATAATCAAAATTAAAAGCAAAAATAGTTTAATCTGATCATCTTTAAAAAAAACTTTCCAATCCCCGTGTATTATCTTTAGATAAACAACAAAAGGTAAGCTTCCAATAATCATAAATAAAATACTTACCAATTGAATACTTAGTGAGTCATAATACCCAAAAGACAGATCATGCGTAGAAAAACCCCCTGTAGCTATAGTTGTCATTGCATGAGCTATTGAGTCAAATTTGTCCATTCCAGCAAAAGAATACAGGATTGAGCATGTTAATGTGAATAAAAGATATATTAGTAAAATTTCTAAAACAAACTGACCTACTTTAGGTAGAGTTTTTTCATAAGGATCATCATGTTCCATATGTAAAAGCTGCATTCCACCAATTTGTAGAGTAGGTAATATTGCTAAGGCAAGAACAATTATTCCAACTCCCCCAAACCACTGTAATAAAGAACGCCAAATAAGAATACCTTCTGTTAGTTCATCTAAATTAATGATAACAGTTGCTCCAGTAGTTGTTATTCCACTAATTGATTCGAAAAAGGCATCACTAAAATTTAAGTTAGATGAACCAAATATAAAAGGTATACATGAAAATAACGCAATTAAAATCCAAGAAAAAATTGTTAAAACATATGCTTGTCTTAGATTAATCTTATTTTTTTGATTTCTAAATGAAAAGAAAAGCATTAAACCTGTTAAAAAAGTTATTAAGCTAGAAAATAAAAATATTTGCCAATCAGTGTTTTGATTTATAAGATCAATAATAGCTGGTATTAGCATTACTATTGACTGAATACATAATAAAACCCCAATAATAAAAAATACAGGTCTAAAATCTCTCATTTGTAATTTGATTAATTAATTTTTTTTGAAATAAATGGACTATCAAGAGAAAATAAAGGAATTAAAACATCAAATTTGTTTCCTTGAGATGTTTCCATTTCATAATGACCCTTCATAAAACCAGAAGGTGTATTTAAGGGAGTTCCACTCGTGTATTCAAATTTTTCACCAGGTTTAATTATGGGTTGTTTTCCAATAACTCCTTTACCAGATACTTCTTGAGTTATACCATTTGAATTAATTATTTCCCAAAATCTATTTTTTAATTTAACAGTTTCAGATCCTAAATTATTTATTGTTACTTGATAAGCCCAAAGATATTGTTGATCATTAGGAGATGATTCATCTTCTAAATAAAAAGGGTTAACTGTAATATTAATATTTTTAGTTGTTTTAGTGTACATTAATTTAATAGAAACATATTTATTACACTATTTTTAGATTATATAAAGTTAATTTATTTTTGATATCTCTACCCTTCTATTAGCAGGATGTTTTACTTCATCAGCAGTAATAACAGCTAATTTATTTTCTCCTTCAGCTAAAATTTTAATATCTTTATCATTTATTCCCATCTTTAAAAGAACCTCTTTTACAGTTAAAGCTCTAATAAGCGATAATTTTAAATTATATTCCTTCTTGCCTTTAGTGTCAGTATGTCCAACAATTAAATATTTTTTTATAAAATCTTTATTTAAATTAATAAATTTTTTAATTTCCTCTAAATTTACTTCATTAAGTTTTGATTTATCAAAATCAAAGTATATGATTTCTCTTACTTGGTCATTTTGATTTTTTGTTACAACAATAAGAGAGTCTGAAGAATCTTTTTTATCAAGTTTCTTTTTATTTGTTTCTTTTTCAATAACGTTATATATATTATGCATAGCGTTCAAAAAATCTTTTTTACATTTTTCTATATCCCACACTTGCCAATTTTCCTCCTCTTGTTCAGCCCAACAATCTAAAGATGAAATAGCTATAGCTAAATTTAGAGGATCTAAATTAATCGCATTATTATAAACTATCATTAGATTTTCATAACTTTTATTCAGTTCATAATATTTTTCCTCAGATAAATTCCAATAATCAATTTTTTGAGGTCTTAATCTAATCCCTTTCGTTGCTTTAAGAGCTTTTTCAGAATAAAGTTTTGCAGAATTCCAATCATGCATTTCTTTTGCTTCAAAGTTTGCTTTTTCTTTGTAATAATCAATTAGATATTTTGAAAACTTATCAGGAGGATCAAAGGTATTGTTAGATAATTCTTTATAACTTGAAGAGCAACCAATTAAAAAAAACAAAATTAAAGTGGTAGAAATTAATTTATAATTCATAAATTCTGATTAAAAAAATATATTGTTAAAAATGTGATTTCAAAATGGCAATTTTGAGATTCTTTTAGAGAACTTTTCCCATTTTTTTTTAAAAATATTGAATATTGTTATTGCTTTAAAAAAAAACTTTAGTTACCGGAGTATTATTAATGAAGGAAAAAATTATGATTAAACACTATACTTCTGTGGACCAATCGGACAGAAGAGTCCCATACAATCTTCGTCAAAGTGGTCCAACGCCAGTTCAAATGTTAATATCAACAAGAGTTAGAAAATCTCCATATTGGCATTTATCAATGAAAGCAGGTTGTTGGAGAGCAACCGTTTATAATCGTGTTTATCATCCTAGGGGGTATGTGAAACCTGAAGATGGTGGAGCAATGGTTGAATATGAAGCGATAATGAATCACGTTACAATGTGGAACGTTGCAGTTGAAAGACAAATTATGGTTAAAGGTCCAGATGCTGAAGCTTTTGTTGACTATGTTATTACTCGAGATGCTAAAAAAATTTCTCCAATGAGGGCAAGATATGTGATTCTTTGCAATAGTATGGGGGGAGTATTAAATGATCCAATACTTTTAAGAATTTCAAAAGATGAGTTTTGGTTTTCCTTATCAGATTCTGACATAGGACTTTATCTTCAAGGAGTAAATCATGATAATAAATTTAATGTAGTCATCGATGAAATAGACGTATGCCCTGTTCAAATTCAAGGTCCTAAGGCACATGCTCTTATGAAGGATTTAGTTGGCAATCAAGTTGATATTGACAGTATCCCTTTTTATGGTTTAGCAGCGGTTACTGTTGGTGGAAAAGATTGTATTATTTCTCAAACGGGGTTTTCAGGAGCAGCTGGTTTTGAAATTTATTTGAGAGATGCAACACTCCATGCTGATGATATGTGGAATGCTGTATTAGATGCAGGAAAAAAACATAATTTAATGGTAATTGCACCTGCTCATCATAGAAGAATTCAAGCTGGAATACTTTCTTGGGGTCAAGATATGGATAACCAACATAATCCTTTTCAATGCAATCTTGGATATCAAGTTTCATTATCTGGAAAAGGTGAATGGAAAAAATCAACAGATTATGTTGGTAAACAAGTTTTAGAAAAAATGAAAGAAGACTTAAAACAAGGTAAAAAACCATATAAACTTCAGCTTGTTGGAATGGTATTAGGTGGTAAGCCTATAGAAGAATATGCCCCTGATTTTTGGTTAATTTCTCCTGAGAATGGAGGAGATCCATGTGGTTATATTACTTCACCATGGTATCATCCTGAGCAAAAAAGAAATATTGCCATGGGTTATGTTCCTTTTGATGGAACTTTGAATTCAAATGGATTTCCAATAGGAAACTTTGGAAAAAAATTTAAAGTTCATTTACCTGATCAGTATTCGAATTCACCAGGGGTTCCAGAGGATTGTGAGATTTGTCCTGTGCCTTTCACAGAATCTTTTAATCCTAATACAAGAGAAGTTTCTTAAGAATAAAATATAATAGCGCTGTTTTATACAGCGCTATTTAATTTAATAGTAATATAATTATAGAAGTATATAGTATTTTTTAAAAATTTTTATGAAGTCAAATGCTCGCGTAGTTGTCATTGGTGGAGGTGTTGTAGGAGTAAGCACTTTATACCATCTTGCAAAAAAAGGTTGGGATAATGTAGTTTTAATTGAAAGAAAAGAACTAACCTCAGGATCAACTTGGCATGCAGCTGGATTACTTCCTTTATTCAATATGAGTTATTCTGTAGGACAACTTCATAAATATGCAGTTAATTTTTATAAAACTCTTGAAGAAGAAACTGGTAAGAATGTTGGATTTAGTGTTGTTTCAAACATTAGATTAGCTAGCACCCAGGATAGGATGGATGAATATCATCAATATGCAGGAGTAGCTAAAACTATTGGAGTAGATGTTAAGTTTTTAAACCCAAATCAAGTTAAAGAAGTTTGGCCCCTGTGTAATACTGAAGATTTAATTGGAGCTATTCAGCATCCTGAGGATGGATATATTCAACCTGCAGATTTGACACAAGCTCTAGCAAGTGGAGCAAGAAAAAATGGAGCTGAAATTTATAGAAATACTACTGTAATAGGCATTAAGCAAACTAATGATGGTTGGATTGTAGAAACAGATAAAGGAGAAATAACTTGTGAGCATATAGTTTCATGTTCAGGAAATTTTGCAAGACAAACAGGAAAAATGGTTGGATTAGATATACCTGTAATACCTGTTGAACATCAATATATTGTAACTGAGCCACACCCAGATATTTTAAAAAGAAAAAAAGAAGGCTTGCCAGAAATGGGAGTTTTAAGAGATAGTGATAGTAGATGGTATATGAGGGAAGAAGCAGGAGGATTAATTTTAGGACCATATGAAGATGGAGCTCCATGTTGCTATGTTAATGGTCCCTCAAAAGATTCTGAATATGAATTATTTCAAGAAGATCTAGATAGATTAGCACCTCATATTGAAGGAGCTATACATCGTGTTCCAGCATTTGGAGAGGTAGGAGTAAAAAAAGTATATAATGGAGCTATTTGCTACACTCCTGATGGAAATCCTATTGTAGGACCTGCTTGGGGTTTAAAAAATTTTTGGATTAATGAAGGCCATAGTTTTGGAATAACAGCAGCAGGAGGTGCAGGTTGGCAATTATCTGAATGGATTATTGATGGAGAGCCAACGATAGACATGCTGGGAGTAGAGCCTCGAAGATATGGAGAATATTGTTCAAAAGCATATTTAAAAGAAAAAAATGAAGAAGCATATAGAAATGTTTTTATAATCCATTATCCTGATGAAGAGAGAGAATCTGCAAGACCATTAAGAACAGCTCCTTGTTATGATAGATTAAAAAATTTAGGCGCAGTTTTTGGACAAAAATTTGGATGGGAAAGACCAAATTTTTTTGCAATTGATGGAATGGAGCAAAAAGATGATTGGTCTTTTAGAAGATCTAAATGGTTTAAAGCTGTAGAGTTAGAATGTAAAAATGTAAAAGAAAATGTTGGCTTACTTGATATGACTGCATTTGCAAAATGTAGAATCAAAGGTCCTAAAGCAGAAGAATTTCTTGATTATCTTGTAGCAAATAAATTACCTCAATCAATTGGAAGAATAAATTTATGTCACTCTTTAAATACAAAGGGAGGTGTCCATTCAGAATTTACGATAATGAAAGAATCAAATAATAGTTTTTATTTAGTTTCTGCAGGAGCATTTCAGAGGTTAGACCATGATTGGATACATAAATGGATGCCTAAGGATGGATCTGTTCAATTTGAAAATTTAACAAATAGTATAGGAGTATTAGTTATTGCAGGTCCTAAATCTAGACAATTGCTTCAAAGAGTTTCAAACGATGACCTTACCAATGATAATTTTAAGTGGTTAAGTGCAAAACAAATAGATATTGGTTTAGTAAATGTTAATGCTATGAGGGTGAATTTTGTTGGTGAGTTGGGTTGGGAATTACATCATCCAATAGAATATCAGAATCATATATTTGATATTTTAATGAAAGCTGGCAAAGATCTAAATTTAAAGCCATTTGGAATTAGAGCAATGAATAGTTTAAGAGTAGAAAAATCATACAAATTAGTTGGCACCGAATTATCAATAGAATATTCCCCATATGAAAGTGGTTTAGACAAATTTATTCATCCTAATAAGGGAGATTTTATTGGATTAGAATCTTTAAATAAATGGAGAGAAAAAGGCTTTCAAAATAAATTAATTACGTTAGAAGTTCATGATACTATAGATGCTGATGTTCTTGGCAATAATCCAATTTATGATAATGGTAAAGTAGTAGGTAGGGCTACTGGTGGAGATTATGGATTTAGATTAAATAAATCAATAGCTATAGGTATGATCAAGCCAGAACTAGCAAATGTTGGACAAAAATTACAAATTGATATACTTGGAAAAATGCATAACGTAACAATTTTAGAAGATAGCCCATATGATCCAAAGAACAATTTATTGAGAGCATGATGAAAATTTTGGTAGCTGTTAAAAGAGTTATTGATTATAATGTTCAGATTAGGGTCAAATCAGATGGATCAGGAGTTGAAACTGAAAATGTGAAAATGTCTATGAACCCTCCTGATGAAAACGCAGTTGAAGAAGCATTAAGAATTAAAGAATCTGGTAAAGCTGAAGAAGTAATTGTTTTATCAATAGGTAATGAAAAATCACAAGAAACTATTAGAACAGGCCTAGCAATGGGAGCAGATAAGGGGATATTTGTTAAAGCAAATGATAATTGCGAGCCACTTTCTATTGCTAAAATAATGAAAAAAATTATTGAAAAAGAAAAACCACAAATTGTTTTGATGGGAAAACAAGCAATTGATGATGATTGTAATCAAACCGGACAAATGCTTTCGGCTCTAGTTGAATGGCCACAAGCAACATTTGCTTCAAAATTAGAAATTAAAGATTCCACTCTTTTTGTTACTAGAGAAATTGATGAAGGTTTAGAGAAAATTGAAATAAATTTACCAGCAGTAATAACGTGTGACTTGAGATTAAATGAACCTAGATATGCATCTTTACCAAATATAATGAAAGCTAAAAAAAAACCTATAGAGACTTTATCTGCTGAAGATCTAGAAATTGACACCTCACCACGTATTAAGCTAATAAAGGTAGAAGAACCTTCTAAAAGAAAAAAAGGAATTATGGTTAATAATGTATCAGAATTAGTTCAAAAATTGAAACACGAAGCAAAGGTGATTTAAGATGAGTGTTTTGGTTATTGCTGAACATAATAATACAGAAATAAAATCTTCAACTTTAAGTACTATTACTGCTGCCAGTCAAATTAAAAAAGAAGTTGATGTTTTAGTTATGGGTTATAAGTGTGAAATTTTAGCTAAAGAAATATCTAATTATGAAAATATTAGAAAAGTTATTTATATAGATAACAAAATTTATGAAAACCCAGTTGCTGAAAATATAACTTTAGCAATTTTAAATATAAGTAGTAATTACTCATATATTTTAGCACCTGCAAATACTTTTGGGAAAAACTTTATGCCTAGAGTTGCTGCAAAATCAGATGTATCACAAATTAGCGATGTAATAAAGATTGAAAAAGAGGATACTTTTATTAGACCAATATATGCTGGCAATGCTTTAGCTACAGTTCAATCTATTGAAAATAAAAAGATTATTACAATTCGCCCTACTTCTTTTGAGCCAGTAATCAAGGAAGGTGGTAAAGGAGAAATAGAAGAAATTAATTTTGAAGAAAGCTCAAAACTTGTTAACTTTATTAATAGAGAAGAATCTAAATCAGAGCGGCCTGAACTTGGAACTGCCAGAATAGTGATTTCGGGAGGTAGAGGACTTCAAAGCGCTGAAAATTTCAAAATGATTAATGAAATTGCAGATAAATTAAACGCTGCAATAGGAGCATCAAGAGCTGCGGTAGATGCTGGCTATGTAAGTAATGATTACCAGGTTGGACAAACTGGTAAGGTAGTAGTTCCTGAGCTTTATATAGCAATTGGAATATCTGGAGCAATTCAACATTTAGCAGGAATGAAAGAAAGTAAGATAATAGTTGCGATTAATAAGGATGAGGAAGCTCCCATATTTAATGTTGCAGATTATGGATTACAAGCAGATCTATTTGAAGCTCTTCCTGAATTGTCTTTGGAATTAGATAAATTAAATACTATTAATAAATAGATTTTTCTAATAAATATATAATAAATGAGTGAAAATATAGTTCGTGAAGTCATGGAATATGATGTAGTCATTGTGGGTGCTGGTCCAGCCGGTTTAAGTACTGCAATAAAATTAAAACAACTAAAAAAAGATATTTCAGTCTGTATTTTAGAAAAAGGAGCTGAAGTTGGAGCTCATATATTAAGTGGAAATGTTTTTGAAACTCGTGCATTGGATGAATTAATACCTGACTGGGAGAAAAAAAACACACCTATTAAAACAAAAGTTACAGATGAAAAATTTTTATTTTTAACAAATAAATTTTCTTTAAGTTGGCCAACATGGTTATTGCCTTCTGTACAAAAAAATCATGGTAATTATATTATTAGTCTTGCAAATTTTTGTAGATGGTTAGCTAATCAAGCTGAAGAATTAGGTGTTGAAATTTTTCCAGGTTTTGCTGCAACAAATATTTTATATGATGAAAATAACAAAGTTGTTGGAGTGCAGACAGGTGATATGGGTTTAGATAGAGATGGAAATAAAAAAGATAGATTTGAGCCGGGAATTGAAATCAAAGGAAAGGTAACAATTTTTGCTGAAGGATGTAGAGGACATTTAGGAAAAGAATTAATTAAAAAATATAATTTAGATTATAATAAATCTCCTCAGCAATACGGTATAGGATTTAAAGAAATTTGGGAAATAGATCCTAAATTTCATCATGAAGGCTTAGTTATGCATACAGTAGGATGGCCATTAAAAAATGATACTTACGGAGGTAGTTTTTGCTATCATGCAGAAAATAAACAAATATTTCTAGGTTATGTAATTGGACTTGATTATAAAAATTCAAATTTATCACCATATGATGAATTTCAAAAATTTAAAACTCATAAAAAAATTAAAACTATGCTTAAGGGAGCTAAAAGAATAGCATATGGAGCAAGGGCATTAATTGAAGGTGGAATTCAAAGTTTGCCTAAGATGTTTATGCCTGGAGCTCTTCTAATTGGATGTGATGCTGGAACATTAAATATGCCAAAAATAAAAGGAACTCACACAGCAATGAAAAGTGGAATAATTGCTGCTGAGACAATATTTGAGCATTTAGAAAATAGTAAAGAGCTTGATATATACGAAAAAAAATTCCATAATTCTTGGATTTATGAAGAATTACATAAAGCTAGAAATGTAAAACCAAGCTTTAGATTCGGCCTTTTATTAGCAATTATATTTACAGGAATTGATCAAATTATATTTAGAGGTAATTTACCTTTTACCCTCAAGCATCATAAAGCTGATCACCAAACTTTAAAAAATTATAAAGAATGCCCCAAAATAACTTATCCAAAATATGATGGAGAAGTTACATTTGACAAGACTTCTTCAGTTTATTTAACTGGAACAAACCATGTAGATAATCAGCCTGTTCATCTTGTTTTAAAAGATTCTAGTTTACCTATTAAATATAATTTAGATAAATATGACGAACCAGCTCAAAGATATTGCCCTGCTGGGGTTTATGAAATACAAACTAACTCAAATAATAGACCTGAATTTATTATCAATTCACAAAATTGTATTCATTGCAAAACTTGTGATATTAAAGAACCTTCCCAAAACATTAATTGGGTTGCTCCTGAAGGAGGAGGAGGTCCAAATTATGCAAATATGTAAAATATGACAAATTTATTTTTAGATAGGAATTTAGCTTTAGAGGCAGTAAGAGTTACAGAAGCTGCAGCTTTATCAAGTTCCCTTTTAATGGGAAGGGGAGATGAAAAAGCAGCAGATCAAGCTGCAGTAAATGCGATGAGAAATTTTTTAAATAATTTAAATATTAATGGTAAAGTTGTAATAGGTGAGGGAGAAAGAGATGAAGCGCCAATGTTATACATTGGAGAAGAAGTAGGAAATAAAAAAGGTCCCAAAATTGACATAGCACTCGATCCTTTGGAAGGAACAACTATTACAGCTCAGGGTAGAGAGAATGCTTTATCTGTAATAGCAATGGCTAGTAGTGGTGGATTCTTACACGCACCAGATATTTATATGTATAAGATTGCTTATGGTTCAAAGTTTAATGATTTAAATATAGATCCAGAATCCCCAGTTGAAAATATAATAAATGCTTTATCAAAACATATTAATATAAAAAATGAAAATCTTGTTGTTTGTATATTGGATAGACCTAGGCATAAAGATTTAATTAAATCAGTAAGAAAAACAGGTGCAAGAATTAAATTGATTTCTGATGGTGATGTTAGTGCAGTAATTGCCACAACCATAGAAGATAGTGGGGTTGATCTATATATTGGTTCTGGTGGATCTCCTGAAGGAGTATTAGCTGCAGCAGCTCTTAGATCTTTAGATGGCAAAATATATGGAAAATTATTATTTGAGAATCAAGAACAAAAAGAAAGAGCTAATTCAATGGGTATTACAGATTTCAATAGAATATATACCACTGAAGATATGGCTAAGGGAGAAGTTATGTTTGCAGCTACTGGTGTAACAGATGGAACTTTATTAAAAGGAATAAGAATAAAGCAAAATTTTGCTACGTCACATTCAGTTATCATGCGCTCTAAAACGAAAACTTTAAGATATGTAGAAGCAATACATAATTTAGAAAAAAAACCAATAAGTTTAAAATAAATTAAGTGTTTTTTCTTGATGTTGAATTTTTTAATGAAAAAAATTTGAATTTATATTATTGATTTTTATGGTTCAAAATAATTTAGCATTTACCTTTGCTTCTACAGAAGTTAGCCCTTTGGGAAGAGCTATAATAAAAATTACTGAACTAAGCACAGGTAAATTAAAGTTAAAAAAACTTTATGATCAATATTTAAATGAAAATAGACCGCCTGAATTATTTTGGCATGATGCAGTTGATAAATTAAAAATAAAAATAGATCTGCACTTTTTAGAGAAAGATCCAATTCCAAAAACAGGGAGATTAATAATTGTGGCTAATCATGCTTTTGGAGTCGCAGATGGTGTTATCATGGGTTATTTAC